>LNFM01000304.1_pt1 | contig 126222 bp, 101 predicted proteins | sample 596031 | NCBI WGS metagenome assembly LNFM01 (sample SAMN04254537, study PRJNA301005) | activated carbon metagenome | isolation source: dual media filters at the Ann Arbor, Michigan drinking water treatment plant | place: USA: Ann Arbor | reverse complement strand
GGCGTGATGATCAATGCGATTTCGGACGCACTATCCGAGTTTGGGGTCGATCACGTGGAGATGCCCGCGACGCCGGAGCGAATTTGGCGCGCGATTCGACAAGCGCAGGCGGCAAGTGTAACTTCTTAGTCAGCGCCGCTCCGCACGGATTCGGCAGGCTGTCGACGAAAGTTAGCGCGCACGATTCCGCAAGGCCGCCCTACCTACCGCAACTGATCGCACCGGCACCGAGCAATGCATCGATCTCCGCATCGCGCATCGCCAAGTAGTCGCGCAGCACTTGGCGCGTATCCTCGCCGATCTCCCCGCCGGCACGTTCAACACGCCCCGGCGTCGCAGACAGCCGCGGCACCGGCGCAGCCACGGCCACGCTACCCAACTTGCCGTCGCTCACCCGGGCGATCATCTCGCGCGCGGCGAAGTGGGGATCGCCGAAGCAATCCGCCATGCTGTAGACGCGGGTGAACGTCACGCCATGCGGCGTGAACGCGCTCTCCAGCTCGGCGTAGTCGTGCGCACCGACCCACTCGCCGACGATCGCGTCGATCTCGGCGCCGTGTTCGCTGCGCGCGCGGCGCTCGGCAAAGCGCGGATCGTCGGCGAGTTCGGGCTGGCCCATCCCTGCACACAGTCGACGGAAGCTGTTCGACTGCGACCCCTGCACGTGCACGTAAACGCCGTCCCGGGTGGCGAACATGTTGTTCACATAGGAGTCCGACATGGCGGCACCGGTACGCTGAGCGACGAAGCCGAGCTTGTCGAACGCGGGGATGTGCTGCTCCATGAAGCTGAATGCGCATTCGTACAGCGCGGTGTCGACGTACTGCCCCTGGCCCGTGTGTTCTCGGTGGCGCAACGCCATGATGGCGCCGAACGCCGCATAAAGGCCGGTGATGTAGTCGGTCAGCCCGATGTTCGCCCGGGCGGGCGGCCGATCCGGGTCGCCGATGATGTAGCGCAATCCGCCGACGGCTTCGCACACGATGCCGTAGCCGGGCCGAGCGCTGTACGGCCCCGTCTGGCCATAGCCGGAAATCCGCACCATGACGAGCCCGGGATGGAGCTTCGCGAGATCCGCGTAGCCCAACCCCCACTTCTCCATGCCGCCGGGCCGGAAGTTCTCGATCACGATGTCGAACTTCGGCACCAGCTGCCGGATCAGCGCCTGCGCTTCGGGCTTGCGAAGATCCGCGGCGATCAGCTTCTTTCCACGAAGAATGCTCGACGCATACAGCGACTTGCCCTGATGGACCTTGCCGGCACCACGGATGGGATCCCCCTCGGGCGGCTCGATCTTTACGACCTCCGCGCCGAAATCGCACAGCAATCGGCCGCAGAAAGGCCCGGCGATCGTGGTGCCCAGTTCGAGCACGCGTACGCCGTCCAGTGGACGTGCTCCCGGCTGAACGATCGCTTCCTGAACCATGGCTACTGGCCCCGCGCCAGGAAGCGTTCGTGAGCGCACAGTGCCGAAAGCGCCCAGCCCGCGTTCATCATCTCGTCGTACACGGGAATGCCGAGGTCGAGCGCCTGCTTGCGGAAAGCGCGCTTTCGCTCCTCGATTTCCGGTTCGCCGTCCGATCGCAGCACGAGCACGAAGTGAGCACGGCCGGGATAGCGTTCCTGTACGCGCAACACCGCCTGCATGAGATTGCCGAGCACGTCGGTCTTGGTGCGGCCCAGGAACGCGGCGAGATTCAAGTGCATCACCAGCGCCTGAGGATTGCCCGTCGAGTAGATGCCATCGAGAATCTTCTCTGCGATGCGGCCTTCGTCCTGCTGCAGCGTACCGACCGGCGCATCGACCGGATTCGTGATCGAGGTACCGGGCGGCAGCTTGAGCGCCTGAAGCGCTTCGAGCGTCGGCGCAGCGAAGGGCGTAACATTCAGATTGAGCCGAGCGAAGAGATCGGTCGCGAGGACGCTGGTGCCGCCGCCGTTACCGAACATGACGATTTCGCGGGTGGGATGGCTCCTGCGCGGCGTGAGCGACTGAAACACGAGCAGCGTATCGAGAAACTGGTCCAGCGTCTCGACCAGGATGCAGCCGGTTTGACGCGATAGCGCGACCCATACACGATCGTCGCCGGCGAGCGAACCCGTGTGTGACGCGGCCGCCGCTTGTCCCTGGGAAGTGCGCCCGCCCTTCAACAGAATCACGGGCTTCTCGGCGCGATGGGCCTTCAGGAGGTCGAAGAGCCGACGACCGTCCTTCACCGCTTCGAGATAGATGCCGATGACTTTGGTCTGCGGATCCGCGAGGTAGAACTCGAGCAGATCGTTGGGCCCGATATCCGCGCTGTTGCCGACCGTGACGGCAGCGCTGTAACGCAGCCCCCTCACCCCGCCGCGGCGAACGATGTCGGTACCCAGGCCGCCGCTTTGCGAAATGATGCCGACGGTGCCGACATCCGAAGAGGCCTTCTCGACGAAGGTGACGCGTCCACGCGGCGAGTACAGGCCGAGGCAGTTCGGCCCGAGCAGGCGCAGGCCGCCCTTCCGCGCCGCGGCGACGAGTTCCTCCTGCAGTGCCTTGCCTTCGTTGACTTCGCCGAAGCCGCTGGAGATGACTTGCGCGTATTTCACACGTCCGTTGGCTTGCGCGAGCATGTTGGGCACGTGGGCGGCGGCAACGGAGATGTAGAGGTAGTCGATCGCCTCAGGTGTGTCAGCCACGGACTTGTAGGCCGTCATGCCGTCGACGCTGGGCGCGCTGGGATGGATGGGATAGATCGTGCCGCTGTAGCCCATCTCGCGAATGCGGCGGATGAACACGTTGGCGGCGCTCATCGAGGTCGCGGACGCACCCACTACTGCAATGGTCTTCGGTTCGAGCAGCGGCTTGAAGCGCTGGATCACGTCGCTTGCGGCGCTCATGCGTGCGCTCCTGCGTCGGTGAGGATGAAGCGGGCGTCGACGGCGACAGCGCCCTGCGACGACACGATCAACGGGTTGATATCGGCTTCGGCGATTTCATCGCTTAGCGCCATGAGGAGGCCCTTCTCGCCACCGATCCGGAGCAGCATGTCGACGATGGCCTCCCGCGAGACCGCAGCCTGCCCGCGGGCGCCGTCGAGCAGCGCCTTCCCCTTCAGTTCATCGAGCATCTCGAGCGCATCGATGCGCTCGATCGGGCAGATGCGAAAGGCAACATCCTTCAGCACTTCGACGAAGATACCGCCCAGGCCCACCATGACGAGCGGCCCGAACTGCGCGTCACGCAATGCGCCGATCACGAGTTCCTGACCCGCCGGGGCCATCTCTTCGACGAGAAAACCGTCGAGGCGCGCCTTCGCGATCTCGGGACGTTCGAGCATGTCACGAATCGCACCTTCGACCTCGTCGGCATCCTTCATGCGGATGCGCACGCCGCCGACGTCGCTCTTGTGCAGGATGTCCTGCGACATGACCTTCACGACATACGGGCCCTGCAGGCCCTGCAACTTGGCGGCAAGCGCTTCGCCGGCCTGCACGATCACCGACTTCGGCACGGTCACGCCGAACTGCGCAAGCAATTGCTTGCCGCTCAGTTCGTCGAGGCTGGTACGCCCCGCCTTGCGGGCCGCGCCGATCAAAGGATTGTCGCTCATTGCTTCCCCTATGCTTTCTTCGGCCGCGCCAGCACTTCCGACACGATACCGGTATGGACCTCGCCGTTGCGGAAGGCCTCCGACTTGAGAATCGCCACCACCGCAGGAATGTTGTGCTTGAGGCCCTGTATGTCGAACGCCTGCAGTGCATCGACCAGTTGGTCGATGGCGCGCTCGCGCGTCGGCGCCTTCACGATGACCTTTGCGATCATCGGATCGTAGAACGGCGTGACGTCACGGCCTTCGGCGTAGCCGGTCTCGATGCGAATGGCCTTGTCTTGCGGCGGACGGAAAACGGTCAGCTTGCCGGGCGAGGGGAAGAAGTTCTTCGGATCCTCGGCGTAGACGCGTGCCTGTATCGAATGGCCATCGATGCGGATCTCCTTGGGCAGCACCTCGGACAGCCGCTCCCCGGCCGCACAACGCACCATTGCCTTAACCAGATCGACGCCGGTGACTTCTTCGGTGACGCCGTGCTCGACCTGCAGGCGCGTGTTCATCTCCAGAAAGTTGAACTCGCCGTCGCGATTCATCAGCATCTCGACGGTGCCGATGTTGTCGTAACCCATGTTGCGCATGATCCCGGCGATTCGATCCGCCATGCCTTCGACATGCGGTCGAGGCACGTTCGGGGCGGGCGACTCCTCGATGATCTTCTGGTGCCGGCGCTGCACGGAGCAGTCACGCTCGAAGAGATGACGGGCATCGCCGTGAGCGTCGCCGAGGACCTGAAACTCCACATGGCGCGGGCGCTCCATCAGTCGCTCCAGATAAACCTCGGCATTGCCGAAGCCGCGCGATGCGAGCGAGCTCGATCGCTCCACGGCGGCGATCAGCTCCGACTCGTCCTTGGCGGGCATCATGCCGATGCCGCCGCCGCCGCCTGCCGGCTTGACCAGTACGGGATAGCCGATCTTGCGCGCAGCGGCCTTCACGGCTTCGGGATCATCGATCTTCAAGACGCCGCTGCCGGCGGCCATCGGCATGCCGTACTCGCGGGCAAGATCGCGCGCCTTGGTCTTGTGTCCCATCGCATCGATCCAGCGCGCGCTCGGACCGATGAAACATGCTCCGGCGGCGGCAACCCGCTCGGCAAACTCGGCGTTTTCGGCGAGGAAGCCATAGCCCGGATGCAGCGCATCGCAGCCGGTACGCTTGAGAATCTCGATGATGACGTCCTGATTGAGATAGCTCTCGCGTGCGGGTGCGGGACCGATGAGGTGCGCTTCGCTCGACATTTCGAGATAGGGCGCATGAGCGTCCGCTTCGGAGTACACCGCCACGGAGTGCGTGCCCAGCTCGTAGAGGGCACGCATCACGCGGGATGCAACAGCCCCTCGATTGGCGACCAGTACCTTGTTGAACATCATTGCTTCCTATGCAGCGAAACCGGGGACAGATCCCGATTTCGTTCGTGGATCGATTTCGCGGCGAATCCGAGGGTAAGCGGGGTCTGTCCCCGCTTTCGGCCGGTTTCGCTGGATCGTGCTCAGTACGACGTTGGCCAAGCCCGCATCAGCTGCTGGCCGACGCCTTTCGTCATGCGCAGTTTGTAGACGTCGAACATGCGTATGAGATAGTCGCGCGTCTCCTGCGGACGGATGATCGCTTGCGCGGCGAACACGGAGCCCATGCCCCACACTGCACTGTCCTGATTGATCTGGGCGAGCTTCGCTTCGAAGTCGGCATCGCCCGGCTTCACACCGTGCACGATGCGCGTCGCGAACTCCGGACTCATGAAGCTGATCTCGGCAGTGGGCCAGGCCGCGATGTCGTCGGAATGTCGGCCGCCGCCCATGCAGACGTAGGCGCGGCCGTAGCTCTTGCGGATGATGACAGACAGGCGCGGCACCGACAGGAGCGTCATTGCGTTCATGAAGTTCATGATCTTGCCGGGTGCGCCGTCGCGCTCGGCTTCGGTGCCGATGACGAACCCCGGGGTGTCGACAAGTATCAGCAATGGGATGTTGAACGAATCGCACAACACGAGGAAGTCCACGATCTTGCGGCAGGCATTGCCGTCGAGGGCTCCACCCCGATGCAGCGGATTGTTCGCCACGACGCCGATGCTCTTGCCGCCCAGGCGGGCGAGCGAGCAGATCGCACTGTTGCCGAAGCGAGGCTTCAGCTCGAACATCGAATCCTTGTCGACGATGGTGCGCACGATCTTGCGCATGTCGTAGACCTGGGTTCGGCTCTCCGGCAGGATGGACAGGATATCCTGCATGCCCTCGCCGGAGCCTGCAGGCACCGGCGCATCCGGCGGCGCCTCCCGGTGGTGGCTGGGCAGGTAGGAGAGGAAGCCGCGGATTTTGTCGAACACCTCCTCCTCGGTATCGGCAACCGCATCGATGAGGCCGGTGGTCTCCGCGTGCATGCGCCAGCCGCCGAGCTTTTCGAAGTCGACCTTTTCGCCCAGCGCCATCTCGATCAGGGTCGGACTGGATACCGCCATCGTCGAGCCCTTGAGCATGATCGCGAAATCGGAGCAGCACGCGAGCCACGCCGAGGAGCCGAACGAAGGCCCCAGTGCTGCGGCGACGAGCGGCGTTTCACGCATGCGACGGAACTGCGTGATGTCGTTGCCGAGCAGCAGACCCATCCCACGGGAACCCATCGCATCAGGCAAGCGGGCGCCGGTGGATTCACCGATCACGACCATCGGCATGCCACGTTCGACGGCCGTGCGCTTCATGTGGCCGACCTTCTTGCTGTTGGTTGCGCTGGTGGACGAGCCCTTGACCGTGAAGTCGTTGACGACGAGTGCGACGTCGCGCCCGTCGATCTTGGCGAAGCCGGCAATCTTGCCGTCGCATGCCGTTTCGTCTGCCTGCTCGGGGTAGATCCCCGAAGTGCCGAAGAGGCCGGACTCGATGAAGCTGCCCTCGTCCGTCAGCGCGGCGACGCGTTCTCGTGCGTTGAGCTGACCTCGCTTCTTGCGCTTCGCCAGCTTGTCTTCACCCCCCATCGCCAATGCCTTGGCGCGGCGACGCTCATACTCTTCCATCAGCGCTTCGAATGCCATGCGCGTACTCCGATGCTAGTCCTTCGTCTCAAATCGACAACCGATTCGGTTCGTGCATCCGCCTGCATGGACGGTTGCTGTCGGGTCACCGGTCATCCTCGCTTTCGTCGCTTTACGGTCGCACCCCGATTTTCGGCTTGGGCCCCGTCTGGGTGCGCAGCCTCGGCTGGCATGCTTCGATAAAGCGGCACAGATACGGCCGCGTCTCTCGGGGATCGATCAGGTCTTCGATGCCGAAGCCTTCCGCGGTGAGGAACGGAGAATTGAGGCGGCGAAGCTCGGCCTCGATCTCCTTTTCCTTCTGCACGGGATCCGGTGCAGACTCGATCTCCTTTTTATAGGCAGCACGCACGCCACCTTCCAGCGGCAGCGACCCCCACTCGGCCGAGGGCCAGGCGATTTTGAAGTTGAGTCCGCGCCGATCCATCACGCCGCCGCCGGCCATGCCGTAGCAACGGCGCACCAGCACGGTGAACATCGGCACGCTCACCTGCAAACCGATATAGCGCGTGCGCATGCCTTCCCGCAGTACGGCGTCTTCTTCCGATTCCTTGCCTATGAGAAAGCCCGGAATGTCTGCGAAGAAGACCAGCGGGACGTTGAACATGTCGCAAAGCTCGACGAAGTGCCCCTGCTTGCGTGCCGCCTTGGTATCCATGATGCCGCCGAACATCGGATTGTTCGCAACGATGCCGACGACATGACCGTTCATGCGTGCAAATGCCGTAATGACTGCTCGGCCGAACGTGGGCTGGATCTCGAAGAGCGAATCCTTGTCGACGACGAGATTCACGAGACGGCGCATGTTGTAGGCCGCACGGGCGTTCTTCGGCACGATGTCGATCAAGGCTTCTTCGCAGCGATCGACGGGGTCGAGGCATTGCACACGCGGCGGCAGCTCCCAGACGTTGGTCGGGAGATACGACAGGAAGCGGCGTATCATTGCGAACGCTTCCTGCTCGGTCTCTGCGACATTGTCGATGGTGCCTGCGGTATCCGCGGCGACCTTCGCACCGCCGAGCTCCTCCTTCGTGAGCTTCACCCCGAAGTTGCGCTCCACCACCGGTGGGCCTGCAGCGAAGATGTGGCTTTGTCCGCGCACCATCACCGAGAAGTGACACAGGATGGCGCGCCCGGAGGGACCCCCCGCCGAAGTGCCCAACACCGCGCTCACGACCGGGACGATACCCATGAGGTCCGCGGAGCGTTCGAAGCCGTCCTGGCCATAGCCCGGCACGACGCTGAAACCCTTGCGCTTGGCAGTGTTCACCGTACCGCCGGTACCGTCGACCAGGTTGATCAGCGGCACACGAAACTGGTAGGCGAGATCTTCGATGAAGCCGCCCTGGCCGCCCTTGCGCCGATCGCTGCCGAATCCGGTGCCGGCGCGAATGGTGTAGTCCTCCCCGCCAATGGCGACCGTACGACCGCCTATCGCTCCGATGCCCATCACATAGGGCGCGGGTTCGAAACCGACCAGCTTTCCGGCCTGATCGTACTTGCCGCGGCCCGCGAGCTTGCCGACTTCCTGAAACGAACCCTGGTCCAGTATCCCCTCGATGCGCTCGCGCACGGTGAGCTTGCCCAATGCGTGGTGCTTTGCGACGGCCTCCTCGCCGCCGCAGCCGTCCGCGAGTTGGCGACGATAGTGGATCTCCTCGGCTTCTTCCTTCCAGCTCATGGCGCCTCGTTCCGCGAGTTGTGCAGCAGATTGTGAACGTGCACTTGCGAATCCGCAGATGGTTCGAGATGAAGTGCCTCGCCCATGGGATCGTCGGGGAATGCTAGGTTCCGGTCAGATTGCTGTCAAGATGATTGTTGACAATCTTACAAGCAGCCGGTTAAGGTCGCGTCATGCTTCCAGACGAATTCAGCGCACGCGCCTATGCCGCGCGCGCTCCGAGTGCCAACGGCTTGCGGTCCGATGCCGGCCCCGAACCGGAGCCCTTGACCCGATCGCTGCCAGAGCAGATCGCCGCGCGGCTCGCAGAGCGCATCCTGAACGGAGCCTACGCCCCCGGGGAGCGCATTCGCGAGGAAGCGCTCGCCGCGGAGTTCGAGGTCAGCCGCGGACCAGCACGCGAAGCGCTTCGCATGCTCGAAAAGGACGGGCTCATCACCATCCTCGCACGACGCGGCGCGATGGTCACGAAGCTGAGCGTCGACGAAGTGCGCGAGATCTTCGAGATCCGCGCGGTGTTGAACGGGCTGCGCGATCGTTCGGTCGCCGAATCCTCGAGTGCGCGCGAACAGATTTTGCCGCTCCTCGAGAAGGAAGTGGCCCAACTGGCTCGATGCGCACGTACGCCACAGGGCCAGGAGTATGTGGATACCGTCCTGCAGATCAACCGGCTGCTCAACCGCGCCACGCCCAACCGGCGCTTGAGCACGTATCTGCTCTCGCTCGAACAGCAGACGGCGCGCTATTCCCGCCTCGGCCTGTCGACGCCCGAGCGGCGCAAACAATCCGTGCAGCGCTGGCAGCGCCTCGTAAAGGCGATTCGCTCAGGCGATGGCTCAGCCGCGGAGCAGATCGCGCGCGAGCGGGTCCTCGAATCGAGGGATGCGGCGGTCAGGCTACTTGCGAAATAACTGAAATGACGATGTCGGCCACGGGGCCGGCACCGTTTCCTGCTTCCAAAGTGTTTCGGGGGCGGTCCCGAAAGACAGCCCCCGAAAATGACCTTCCCGACTTCGAAGCACTAGTCTTCGACGATCGCCACGACCTGACCTTCGGCGACCGGGTCCTTTTCCTTCACAAGCAGTTCCTTCACCGTCCCGGCATCCTCGGTGATCACCGGGATTTCCATCTTCATCGACTCGATGACGATCAGCGTATCGCCCTCTTCCACCTTGTCGCCGACCTGTACCTTCAGTTGCCACACGGTGCCGGTGATCTCCGACTTGATTTCGATTCGTGCCATGCCGCTCCCCGTTTGCGAAGTATGAGTGACGATGATTTCAGCTTGAAAAGATTCTAGCACGGGCCATGGGTCATGCTGCGGGTCGCGCACTGCGGACCGGCCTGTTGACTCGGCGCTGGACGTGGCCATGCCATTCGCATTGCGCCATGTATCGCGTCTGCCCTTGAATCAACGCCCGCCCCGAAGCTTCGCGAAGGCAGCGGCCATTGCACCATCGATTTGCTGCGGACCGGCCTTCGCGGGGCGGCTGCCTGCCTCGCGGCCGGGCGGTCTCGAACCCGCACGTTCGTCACGACGGGGAGCGCGATCCGGGCGTGCGCCGCGCGGCCCCTGCTCTGCCTGACCGGACGATCGCTCGCCCACGGGATCGTCGAGTCGCATGGTCAGCGCAATCCGGCTGCGCGGCAGATCCACGTCCACCACCTTCACCTTGACGAGCTGCCCCGTCTTCACGACTTCGCGCGGATCCTTCACGAATCGATTCGACAACGCCGAGACGTGCACGAGTCCGTCCTGATGAACACCGATGTCGACGAAGGCGCCGAAGTTGGCAACGTTGGTGACGACCCCCTCCAGCAACATGCCGGGTTGCAGATCCTTGAGCGTCTCGACGCCGTCCCTGAACTGCGCCGAGCGAAACTCGGGCCGCGGATCGCGTCCCGGCTTCTCCAGTTCGCCCAAGACATCCTGGACGGTCGGCAGACCGAATCGTTCGTCGGTGAATTCCTTCGGCGCGACCTGCCGCAGGACGTCGCTGCGGCCCATTACATCGCGTACGTCTTTCTGGAGCTTGGCGAGGATGCGCTCGACGAGCGGGTACGCTTCCGGATGCACGGCCGAGCGATCGAGCGGGTTGTCGCCGTCCATGACCCGCAGGAAGCCGGCCGCCAGTTCGAACGTCTTCGCACCGAGATAAGGCACCGACTTCAGGACGTCGCGCGAGCGAAAAGCGCCATTTGCCTCGCGGTAGCTCACGATGCTGCGGGCGAGCGTACTATTCAGTCCGGACACACGTGCGAGCAGCGGTGCGGACGCCGTGTTTACATCGACGCCGACGGCGTTGACGCAGTCCTCGACCACGCCGTCGAGCGTGCGGGCGAGTTCGCGCTGATTGACGTCGTGCTGATACTGCCCGACGCCGATGGCCTTGGGTTCGATCTTGACGAGCTCTGCGAGCGGATCCTGCAATCGGCGCGCAATCGATACGGCCCCACGCAAGCTGACATCGAGATCCGGGAACTCCTTCGCGGCAAGTTCAGAAGCTGAATAGACCGAGGCCCCCGCCTCGCTCACCACCACGCGCGTGAGTTTCAGATCGGGATGTCGCTTCATGAGGTCTGCGGCAAGACGTTCGGTCTCGCGCGATGCCGTACCGTTGCCAATCGAGATGAGGCGCACGTCGTGCCGAGCGGCAAGCGTCGCAATTTTCGCAATCGAGCCCTCCCAGTCGCGACGCGGCTCGTGCGGATAGATGGTCGCCGTATCGACGAGCTTGCCGGTGGCATCGACGACCGCCACCTTGACGCCCGTACGCAACCCGGGGTCGAGGCCCATGACGGCCTTCGGGCCCGCCGGAGCGGCCAGCAACAGATCGCGTAGATTCTGTCCGAACACACGGATGGCTTCGGTTTCGGCGGCCTCGCGAAGCTGCCGGAAGAGATCCGTCTCCAGCTGCGGCTGCACTTTGACGCGCCAGGTCCAGCGGCATACGTCCGCGAGCCATTTATCCGCGGCGCGGCCGCGCTGAGAAATGCCGGTCACCGCGGCGATTCGCCCCTCGGCCGGATGCGGTACAAGCGCCTCACGCTCGGCATCGAGCCCGAGCTTGATCGACAACACACCGGCATGCCATGCGCGAAAAAGTGCGAGCGCCCGGTGCGACGGAATTTTGGAGATGGGCTCTGAATAATCAAAATAGTCGCGAAACTTGGCCCCCTCCTCTGCCTTGCCCTCCACGAGGGTCGAACGGACTTCGCCATCTTCCCAAAGCCATTCGCGCATGCTGCCGATGAGCGCCGCGTTTTCGGCGAACCGCTCGGAGAGAATGTCGCGCGCGCCGTCGAGCGCTGCCTTCGCATCCTTGACCTGGCGCTGCGCATCGACGAACTTGGCCGCTTCCGCGAGCGGGTCCAGCGTCGGATCGCCGAGCAGCGCGTTCGCAAGCGGTTCCAGACCCGCTTCGCGTGCAATCTGCGCCCGCGTGCGCCGCTTCGGCTTGTACGGCAAGTAGAGATCTTCGATGGTCTGCTTGGTCGCGGCACTTTCGATGGCCGACTTGAGCTCGCTCGTCAGCTTTCCCTGCTCTTCGATCGACGTGATGACCGTAGCGCGACGATCCTCGAGCTCCCGCAGATACGTCAGGCGCTCCTCCAGGTTGCGCAACTGGGTGTCGTCGAGGCTGCCCGTCGCCTCCTTGCGATAACGGGCAATGAAGGGAACCGTGGCACCTTCGTCGAGGAGCCCCACGGCAGCAGCAACTTGTGGCGGGCGACAGGCCAGTTCCTCGGCGATCTGACGAACGATCTTTTCGTGAGTCTGTGCAGGCAGTGAAGGTGCGGCCATGAGCCCTCGGTGTTTCAAAAAAGCCCGGATTCTGCCACAGGGCGTCGCGCGCGGAGACGTCTATCGCGCACCGCGGACACGCATCCGGTTCGCGGCAGGTATGGTATCCGTGATTTCCTCCTGCCCATCGCAAATCGCGGCGTGAGGGCTTACCATTGCGCGTTCTCTTCCACTTACGTATTTCGGCCTGCCTGGAAGTCGGCTGTGAACGCCCCGTGCAGGAACGAGTCTTGGCCCTCATGCGAACTTCTTCGATCTCTTACGCGCGCTGGCGCCATGCCGTTGCACGGATCATCGGTGTCGGCACCATTGCAGTCGCAACGATGGTTCATGCCCAGAGCATCGCGTTCACCCCGATCGACGAGGCTGCGGGCAACGCCGGCTGGCAGACCTACCGAGCGCGATTGCTTGCTGCCCTGGAAGGTCGGGATCGATCGTCGCTGCTGGCAGCAATCCATCCGGACGTCGACAATGGCCCGGACCAGACGCGCGGCCTGGACGAATTCCGCCGCCGCTGGTCCCTCGACGACGAGAAAAGTCCGGTATGGCGCGAGCTGGGAAAAGCCGTGGGGCTCGGTGGCGCATTCGTGAAAAACGAGCGTGGCGAGACGCGACTCTGCACCCCCTACGTGGCTGCAAAGTGGAACACCGATTTCGATCCCTTCCGGTTCGGCGCAATCATTGCGGACGAAGTCCTGGTGAAGAGCGAACCGTCGTCCGGGGCACGCACGATCGCTCGCCTCACCTACGAACTGGTGCCGGTAGAAGACTGGGAAGTGGGCGACACCACGCCGGGCTTTCCGCAGAAATGGACCAAGGTTCGAATTCTAGACACGAGCGGCTTCGTCCCCGAAGAACAGATTCGCAGCCCCATCGAACACATGGCGTGCTTTTCAGCCCAGGGGGGCGACTGGCGTCTCGTCTCGTTCACGGCCGGGTATCTTCCCGAGTAGGCTGCTAGCGCCGCTCAGCCCCTGGACGAACCGGGCTTGAATTCGTAGCGAACCACGCCACCGCTGCCTTCCCGCGGCTGCTCGCCGAGTCCGATGACGCCTGTCCCCTGAAGCACGAACTCCTCGCGTCGCAGATGGAGTGGATGGCCCCCGTCCGGCACGACGAAGGTCCCGTTGGTGCTGCGATCCGCGAGCACGAACTTGCCCCGCCGCCACTGGACACTTGCATGTTGGCGCGAAGCCATCGTCCCGGACACCACCAGCTGGCAATGAGCATCCCGGCCGATCAGAAAGGACGGCGTTTGCTGATGCACGGTGAATCCGCGGCCGGCGTAGTCCAGAACGACGCAGCCTTCGTCGTCGTGGGAGCGCAGCACCGGCGGAACGACCGTCGTCACCGTCTTCCCTCGCTGCCACATGACTTCGAGTATCGTCGTCTCGGCGCTTCGGCCCCGGGCGGTGATGCGATCGATCGCGCGGATGCGGCTGCGCCCGAGGAGCGGCACTTTCTCGAAGCAGGCGTCGGTCATGAGCACCTGCCCGGGACGGGCATGTTCGACGACGCGCGCGGCAACGTTCACTGCGTCGCCGAAGACATCGCCGCGCTCTTCGAGTGCCGGACCAAAGTGCATCCCGACGCGCAGTGCAAGCGCTCTTCCATTCGGGCCGGCCACGGCACCGGCCTGCTGCTGCATGGCCGTCGCGGCCGCGAGCCCCGATACGACATCGGGAAACGTACAGAGCAGCTCGTCGCCGATCGACTTGATGACCGTCCCTCGATGGAAATAGGCCTCCTCCTCCATGCGCGCGAGCAGCCCTTGGATGAGTTCAACGGCCGCCGCATCGCCGAGCTGCTCGTAGATCATGGTGCTGCCGCTGATATCGGCAAAAAGCACCAGTAGCTCGCGTGATGGGGATTCGCTCATGGCCATGCAATGATCACTGGCATTCGAAGCGGATGACGCCGCATCCGTCCGTGTGCGCTGCCTCGCCGATGCTGAGAAGGCCTCGGCCATAGAGCAGGAAGCTCTCGTGCTTGACCAGCACTTCCGGTTCGCCCTCGAGCGTGACATAGGTGCCGTTGGTGCTGTGGTCGAACAGGACGAACTTGTCCCGCCGCCACTCGATGCGAGCATGTTGTCGCGATGCCTTCGTGCTCGCAACGGGCAAATCGCTCGCTTCGTCGCGACCGATCGTGAAGCTCGCCAGAGATCCGTCCACCGCGATGTCCCGATCCTGATAATGCAGAACCATGATGACACCGTTCGAGCGATCCACGATCAGCCCCTGTTCGGTCGTATACGGATCACCCGACTTGCGCTGCCAGCCGATCTCCACGATCTCCACCTCGGCGGAGCGGCCGCGCACCCGCCGTCGATCGATGGCGCGTGCACGACGGCGCAACGCGCCCCGCACGCTGGCAAGCGTTTCTGCGTCGGTGATGATCTGTCCCGCACTCGCAAGCTTGACGAGCCGCGCAGCCACGTTGACGGCGTCGCCGAAAACGTCGGCATGCTCCAGGATCACCGGCCCGGTATGGAAGCCGACGCTCAGCGTGAGGTTCACACCGGCCTCCGTCGCAAAATGCTCCATGCGCTGCTGCATAGCGATCGCAGCAATTGTCGCCGTGCTCGAGTCCTTGAACAGACACAGGACTTCCTGGCCGACGGTCTTGATCACATCGCCGCGATGTTCGTAGACCTGCTGTTCCATGGCGACCAGCGCCCGGGTGATCACCGACAGGGCCCTGATGTCGCCCAGGGACTCGTACAACGGCTGGGTACCGGCGATCTGCGCGAACGCGACGGTGCGGACCGTATCGCGCACCGCGATCTGCGGCTGCGTCGGCACGTCGGACGCATCGGTTGTCAGTGGGTTGTCGGCCATGTGCGCATGAGGTGCTGGCCTACGCCTCCGCTTAAGCGCAGTTCGTGCACGTCCAGCATGCGAATGAGGTAATCGCGCGTATCGCGCGGATCGATGACGGCATGTGCGGTATACACGCCAGCCATGTCGTACGCCGTCGTGCCGCGACTCATCCTGGCGACAGCCTCGGCGAATTTCTCCGCGCCGTCCTCGGGACGAACGCCAAACACGACCGTCGCACCGAACTCCGGCTTCATGAACGAAACATCCGCCGTCGCCCATGCCGCGAGTTCATCGGCATTGCCGCCCGCACCCATGTTGGACACCGCGAGGCCGTAGCTCTTGCGCAGCACGAGGGCAATCTTCGGCACGGTTGTGAGACACATTGCATTCAGCCAGTTCATCACCTTGCCGGTCACCGCGAGGCGTTCGCCTTCCTTGCCGATCAGAAACCCGGGCTGATCCGCCATGAAAACGAGCGGCACGTTGAAAGAGTCGCATAGCACCATGAAACTCACGACCTTGCGGCAGGCGTCGACGTCGATCGCGCCGCCCTTGAAGATCGGGTTGTTTGCGACGATGCCCACGGACTGGCCGCCGAGGCGCGCCAGTCCGGTCAGGATGCCGCGGCCGAATCGGGGCTTCAATTCGAACAGACTGCCGGCATCGACGATGCACTCGATCAGCTTGCGCACATCGTAGACCTTGTTGCCCGATTCCGGAAGGATTTCGAGGATTCGATCGGCATTTGCGCCGGACCCGGCCGTGACCGGTACCCGGGGCGGGGGCAACGTGTGGTTGCTCGGCAGATAGGACAGGAAGCGCTTGATGGCCGCAATGGCTTCCTCGTCGGTATCGACCGCGAGATCGACGATGCCCGAGACCCCGGTGTGGACCCGCCAACCGCCCAGTTCCTCGGGATCGACCTTCTCGTTGATGGCCATCGAGGTCAGTCGCGGACTGGAGACTGCCATGACCGCCCCCTTGCGCATCACGGTGAAATCCGACATCGAGGCATACCACGCAGACGAACCGTAGCAGTGCCCGAGGATGGCCGCGACCCATGGGGTTTCGCGCATGCGCAGATACTCGGTCGGATCATCCTTCGAGCCGATGCTGCCGGCCCCCATGACATCGGGCATCCGGGCGCCGGTCGATTCGCCGAGAAACACGATCGGGATGCCGCGCTTGCGCGCGGTCTGCTTCATGTGCTTCAGCTTCTTGATGTTGATGTTGGCGCTCGACGCGCCCTTGACGGTGAAGTCGTTGGAGACGATCGCCGCCTCGCGCCCTTCGATGCGACCGAAGCCGGCGACCTTGCCGTCGGCCGGGGTCGATTCCCGATCCTCGGGGCGGTTCGAAACGGCAAACATCCCCGATTCGAAGAACGAGCCGGGGTCGAACAGCAGATCGATGCGCTCGCGGGCGTTCAGCAGCCCCTCGGCTCGTCGCGCGGCGAGCTTCTCCGGGCCGCCCATGCCGAGCGCCCATCGTCGGCGTCGCTCCAGTTCCTGCAGCTGATCCTCGAACGCCATGCGTACCTCCGATCGGTCCGGTCGTGGTTGGGTCGCTCTGGGCCGGGCCTCAGTAGCTGGTCGGCCAATTGTGCAGGAGGTGGCGCCCGACGCCGTTGCTCATGCGCAACCGGTGCACTTCCAGCGCGCGGATGAGATAGGCGCGCGTGTCGCGCGGATCGATGACCGTCTGGGCCTCGAACAGTTCGGCGAGTCCCCAGGCGCTGGTGTCCTGGGAGATCGCCTCGCGCACCTGCTCGCGCTTGGCGTCTTCGCCCTTGTCGCCTACGAGAACATTCGCGCCGACGGCTGCGTCCATGAATCCGAGATCGGCGGTCGGCCAGCAGACGAACTCGTCGCTGTTTCGTCCGCCGCCCATGTTGATGTACGCCTGGCCGTAGCTCTTGCGCATGATGATGGTGATCTTGGGCACCGTCACCAGGCTCATCGCGTTCATCCAGTTGATGACGCGCCCGGAGGCTCCGCGCAACTCGCCTTCGAGGCCGATCAGGAAGCCGGGTACGTCCACGAGGAAGATGATCGGGATGTTGAACGAATCGCACAGCACCATGAAGCTCGTGACCTTGTTGCAGGCGTCGACGTCCAAGGCCCCGCCCTTGTACTGCGGATTGCTCGCGATGAAGCCCACGCTGCGCCCCCCGAGGCGCGCGAGCGACGTGGTGATCGAGCGCCCGAAGCGGGCCTTGATCTCGAACTGGCTGCCGACATCGACGATGGCATCGATGATCTTGCGCACGTCGTACACCTTGGTACGCGACTCGGGCAGGATGTCGAGGATCTTCTTCGATCCTTCGTCGGAGCCTGCCGGGACCGGCAACTCGGGCGGCGGCGCCATGTGGTGGCTGGGCAGATAGGACAGGAAGCGCTTCACGGCGTCGAGCGCCTGTTCGTCGGTATCGACGACCATGTCGACCAGCCCGCTCTTCTCGGCGTGAACGCGCCAGCCCCCCAACTCCTCCGGCTCGATGGGTTTGTTGATCGCAAGCGAGGTGACGCGGGCGCTGGCGATCGCCATCGTCGAGCCTTTGCGCATGATGACGAAGTCCGACATCGCCGCGTACCACGTCGACGAGCCGTAGCAAGGCCCCATCAGGGTCGACACCCAGGGCGTCTCGCGCAGTCGCTGATATTCGGTCGGATCCTGCGCAACGATGGCGCGGCCCGCGGACCCCATGCGATCCGGCATGCGCGCCCCGCTCGATTCGCCGAGGAGCACCAGAGGCAGGCCGCGCTTGGTCGCGACCTGCTTCACATGCTTGATCTTCTTCATGTTGATCACGCTGGACGATGCCCCGAGCACGGTGAAGTCGTTCGAGACCAATCCGATTTCGCGGCCGTCGATCTTGGCGAACCCGGCCACCTTGCCGTCCGCCGGCGTACGGGCACGCATCTCGGGTCGATGCGAGGTGGCGAACATGCCGGATTCGGAAAAGCTACCGGCATCGATCAGATAGTCGATCCTCTCGCGTGCGTTGAGCAGCCCCTCGGATTTGCGCTTGGCGAGTTTCTCCGCGCCGCCCATCTGCAGCACCTTCTCCCGACGCTGCGCCAGATCCTTCAAAGTTTCTTCGAATGCCATGTGTGTCCGCCCGTTGCTACTGGTTGCTAGGGATGCGTCAGCGCTTGCGGTGCTCGCCGACCTTGACGATCTTCATCGTGTTCGTGCCGCCTGCCTTGCCGAAGGGCTCGCCGATCGTGAGCACGATGAGATCGCCATTTTGTACCGCGCCGCGCTTGAGCAGCTCGTCCTCGGCCATATGCAAGGCCTTCTCGGGGTCAGGTGCCCCCTTGAACTTGATCGGGTACACGCCTCGGAACAGCGTGACGCGCCGGCGGGTTTCCGTCACGGCGCTCAGTGCGTAAATCGGCACGTTGCCCTGCAGCCGGGACATGTACTGCACCGTCTTTCCGCTCTGGGTCATCGCAGCGACCGCCTTGATGTGCAGCGAGTTGGCCGTGAACATCGTGGCGCGCCCGACGGCTTCCTCGACGTTGTGGGGCGGTCCGAGTCGCGGCCGTTCGCTCGACACGAACTCGTCGCTTTCGGCAGCCTCGCACACCCGCGCCATGGCGCGTATGGTTTGAACCGGATATTTGCCGCGCGCCGTCTCGGCGGAGAGCATCACGGCGTCGGTACCGTCGAGGACGGCGTTCGCCACGTCGGACACTTCCGCCCGCGTCGGGCTGGCGTTGTTGATCATGGACTCCATCATCTGCGTGGCCGTGATGACGAGCTTGTTCTGATCGCGGCTCATGCGAATCATGCGCTTTTGCAGCGCCGGCACCGCGGCATCGCCCACCTCCACCGCCAGATCGCCTCGGGCGACCATGATGGCATCCGACGCTGCAATGATTTCGTCCAGCGCCGTGATGGCCTCGGCACGCTCGATCTTCGCGACCAGCAGCGAACGGCCCCCGGCCTTGGTAAGCAGATCCCGCGCCCACTGGATGTCGGAACCGGAGCGCGGAAACGAGATACCCAGGAAGTCGGCCTTCAGGCGGGCGGCCGTCTGGATATCTTCCATGTCCTTCTCGGTGAGCGCCGGGGCCGTGAGGCCGCCTCCCTTGCGATTGATCCCCTTGTTGTTCGAGAGCTCTCCGCCCTCCTCGACCACCGTGAAGATGCGCGTTCCCTTCACGTCGTGCACGTGCAGGACGATGGCGCCATCGTCGAGCAGCAGCGTGTCGCCGGGGCGCACATCGCGGGGCAGATTGGCGTAGTCCAGGCCGACCTTGGTCTGGTCGCCGAGCTTGCACTCGGCATCAAGGATGAACTTTGCACCGACTGCCAGAACGATCTTGTCCTTGTCGAAGCGTCCGATGCGTATCTTCGGTCCCTGCAGGTCAACCAGGACGCCGACAGCGCGCCCGGCCTTGCGAGCGAGCGCGCGCACCAACTCGACGCGCTGCTGATGCTCGCGAGCCGTACCGTGCGAGAAGTTGAGGCGGACGACATCGAGCCCGGCTTCGATCATGTTGGCCAAGGTGGTCGGATCGCTCGATGCCGGCCCGAGGGTGGCGACGATTTTGGTGCGGCGAGGCATGCTTGACACTCCCTGGTCTGAACGGCTTATGACAAATCTAAAAGTGGTCTGAATCGATGCGGCGGCAGAGCTGCCGACTTCGTTCAGCCCTCGGCGCGCTCTTCCAGAATTGCTACGGCGGGCAGCTTCTTGCCCTCGAGAAATTCCAGGAATGCGCCCCCTCCGGTCGAGATGTACGACACCTGATCCGTGATCCCGAACTTGGATATCGCTGCAACGGTATCACCTCCGCCTGCGATCGAGTACCCACGCGAGGATGCGATTGCCCTGGCCACGGCTTCGGTGCCGGCGGCAAACTGGTCGAATTCGAATACGCCGACCGGACCGTTCCAAACAATCGTGCCGGCCGCGGCGATGAGTCTTGCGTAGCTCGCCGAAGTCTGCGGGCCGATGTCGAGAATGAGGTCGTCGGCAGCGACCGCCTGCGCGCCCTTCTGCTCGGCCACTGCATCGGCCGAGAAAGCCTTTGCCACCACGACATCGGAAGGCAGCGGAACGTCCGCCCCGCGCGCCTTCATTTTGGTCATGACCTTGCGGGCTTCATCCACGAGTTCCGGCTCCGCGAGGGACTTGCCGATCGCCATGCCGGCCGCCGCCATGAAGGTGTTTGCAATGCCGCCGCCGACGATCAGCTGATCGACTTTGTCCGCGAGCGAATCGAGGATGGTGAGTTTCGTGGACACCTTGGAGCCGGCCACGATGGCCATGAGTGGTCGCGCCGGGTTGCCCAAGGCCCGGCCGAGCGCATCCAGTTCCGCCGCCATCAGAGGACCCGCGCATGCGGTCTTGGCGTACTTCGCGATGCCGTGCGTCGTTGCTTCCGCGCGGTGTGCCGTGCCGAACGCATCATTGACGTAGATGTCGCAAAGTGCCGCCATCTTCATGGCGAGATCGTCGCTATTCTTCTTCTCGCCCTTGTTGACGCGGCAGTTCTCGAGCAGGACGACGTCTCCCGGATTGACGTCGACGCCACCGATCCAGTTCGCGATGACGGGCACCTTGCGACCAAGCAGTTCGGACAATCGATCGGCCACGGGCTGGAGCGAATCTTCGGGCTTGAACTCGCCCTCGGTGGGGCGACCGAGGTGGGACGTGAGCATGACCGCTGCGCCACCATCGAGCGCATGGCGTATACCGCCGAGCGCGGCGCGAATGCGCGTGTCGTCGGTCACCCGTCCGGCGTCATCCTGGGGAACGTTGAAGTCGACCCGAATGAACACCCGCTTGTCCTTCAAGTCGAGATCGGTCATGCGTTTGAACTTCACGGCAATGTGCTCCTGAAAAAAGTTCGGCGACCGCAAAACGGTCGCCGAGGGCTAAGCGATAAAACCAAGTCTGTGTGTCGTGGGCGCCGTCACGCCGGGCTTACTTGGCGTTCATGAAGGCAACCGTCGTGTCGAGCATGCGGTTGCTGAAGCCCCACTCGTTGTCGTACCAGGACAACACCTTCACGAGATTGCCCGAGACTTTCGTCAGCGTAGCATCGAAGATGCTGGACTCGGTGGTGTGATTGAAATCGATGGAAACGAGCGGCGCCTTGTTGTAACCCAACACACCCTTGAGCGCGCCTTCGGAAGCTTCCTTGATGATCGCGTTGACCTCGTCCACTGTCGTGCTGCGCGCCGCAACGAAGGCGAGATCGACCACCGAGACGTTGATCGTCGGGACGCGAATCGCGAAGCCGTCGAGCTTGCCGTTCAGTTCCGGCAGCACGAGACCGACGGCGGCCGCTGCTCCGGTCTTGGTCGGGATCATCGACTGAGTCGCCGAGCGGGCGCGACGCAGGTCCTCGTGATACACGTCGGTCAGTACCTGATCGTTGGTGTAGGAGTGAACGGTGGTCATCAGGCCGTTCACGATGCCGATCTTCTCGTGCAACACCTTGGCCACCGGTGCAAGGCAGTTCGTCGTGCACGAGGCGTTGGAAATGACGGTGTGGCTCGCCTTCAGGGTATTGTGATTCACGCCATAGACGATGGTGCCGTCGACGTCGCTGCCGCCGGGTGCCGAGATCACGACCTTCTTGGCGCCGCCCTTCAGGTGGGCGCTCGCCTTGTCCTTGCTCGTGAACAGGCCCGTGCATTCGAGCACGACGTCGACGCCCAGGTCGCCCCAGGGCAGTTCAGCCGGGTTGCGCTTGGCGAGCACCTTGATCCGGTCGCCGTTGACGACCATCGAATCGCCGTCGACTTCCACCTTGCCGCTGAACTTGCCGTGTGCCGTGTCGTGGCGCGTGAGGTGGGCGTTGGTGTCCGCGCTGCCCAAGTCGTTGATCGCTACGATTTCGATCGGATGCGACTTGTTGGACTCGTAGTGGGCGCGGAGGATGTTGCGGCCGATGCGGCCGTAACCGTTGATGGCGACGCGGATCGTCATGGGAAGCTCCAAGTGTGAGAAGGAACGACGAGCGGATTCTACCGCTATTACTGCACCGGGGAATCCGCAAGCCAGGCACCCGCCGCGATCATCTGCCGGGCGGGGATCCCGTCAGCGCGCGGGCGCGGCGAGCAAGTTCATCGACCGTCAGCCCCAAGTACTTGAATACGGCCGGCGCCGGAGCCGATTCGCCGAAGCGATCGATCCCCACGACGTCGCCGTCCAGCCCGACATACTTGTACCAGGTATCCGTCACGCCGGCTTCGACGGCGATCCGCGGCAGCCCGCGTGGCAAAACGGACTCTCGGTATGCGGCATCCTGGCGATCGAACACGTTGGTGGACGGCATCGATACGATCCGCGCGCCGATGCCTTCTCCGCCGAGAATTTCCCGAGCACCCATCGCAAGAGCGACTTCGGAGCCGGTTGCTATGATCACGACAGCAGGCCTTCCATCGGCGGCATCGGCGAGGATATAGCCGCCGCGCGCAATGTTTGCCAAGGCAGCGTTGCTGCGCGCCTGGAACGGGAGGTTCTGGCGACTGAGCAGCAGGCAACTCGGCCCGTCGCTACGCTCCACCGCCGCAGCCCAGGCCACCGCGGTCTCCGCGGTATCGCAAGGACGCCATACGTCCATGTTGGGAATCAGCCGCAGACTCGAAGCATGCTCGATCGGCTGATGCGTGGGCCCGTCTTCGCCGAGCCCCACGGAGTCGTGGGTGAACACGTGCACGACGCGCTGGCGCATCAACGCGGCCATGCGCAGCGCATTGCGTGCGTAGTCGGAGAACACCAGGAACGTCGCGGTATAGGGCAGGACGCCGCCATGAAGCGCGAGCCCGTTGGCGATGGCGCACATACCGAACTCGCGCACCCCGTAAAAGATGTAGTTGCCGCCGCCGGTCCGTCCGACGGGCTTCGAGCCCGACCAGAACGTCAGATTCGAGCCGGCCAGATCGGCGGAACCCCCCAGCAGTTCGGGGAGCACGGGCCCCAGGGCTTCGATCGCGTTCTGCGAGGCCTTGCGGGTCGCGATCGACTCGGCCTTCTTCACCGTCGCCTCGATGATGGCCCGCTTGCGGCTCGTCCAGTCGGCAGGAAGTGCTCCACGCATGCGACGTGCGAACTCCCCGGCTTGGACGGGATGTGCCGCGGCGTACGCATCGAAACGCTGCTTCCAGGCGGCCTCGTTGGTCGCGCCGGCCGGCCGCGCGTCCCATGCCTGATAGATGTCCGCCGGGATCTCGAACGGGGCATACGGCCAGCCGATGTTTGCACGGGTGGCGGCGATCTCGTCCGGGCCCAGCGGCGCACCGTGCGCCGCACCGGTATTGGCCTTGTTGGGCGAGCCTTTCGCGATCACAGTCTTGCAGCAGATGAGTGTCGGCTTGTCCTTGCTCTGCTGGGCCGCACGCACGGCTTGATCGATCGCCGCGCTGTCGTGACCGTCGACGCCCCCGATGACGTTCCAGCCGTACGCTTCGAAACGCTTGGCCGTGTCGTCGGTGAACCAGCTGGTGATATGGCCCTTCTCGGAATCGATGGATATCGCGTTGTCATCGTACAGGGCGATGAGCTTGTTGAGCCCCAACGTGCCGGCAAGCGCACAGGCTTCGTGCGAGACACCTTCCATCATGCAGCCATCGCCCAGAAAGACGTACGTGCGGTGATCTACGATCTCGTGGCCAGGTCGATTGAACTCGGCGGCGAGCACCCGCTCCGCGATGGCCATCCCCACCGCGTTGGCGATGCCCTGGCCGAGCGGACCCGTCGTGGTCTCGACACCCGGGGTCATCCCGTACTCGGGATGGCCCGGGGTTTTCGAATGCAGCTGGCGGAAGTTCTTGAGCTCGCCGATCGGCAGGTCGTATCCGGTCAGGTGGAGTAGCGCGTACAACAGCATCGAACCATGTCCGTTCGACACCACGAAGCGGTCGCGATCGGCCCAGTGGGGATTGGCCGGATTGTGGCGCAGGTGATGACGCCACACGACCTCGGCGATTTCCGCCATTCCCATCGGCATGCCCGGATGGCCGGAGTTGGCTTGCTGAACCGCATCCATCGCGAGAGCGCGAATGGCGTTGCACAAATCGCTTCGGGTGGCCATGCCGGAATTCCTTCGGAGTCGTCGAAGAGCGGAAGCCGCCGCGTGCCTCGACCGGCAGGCGAACAGGTTTCCGTCCCGTGGAAAGCCGCAATTATCCCGCAGCGCTGCAAAGCTGCGCAAACGCGGCACTCAAGCGTGACGGTTTCCGCGCATGATCGTCCTTCAATGCCCCGCGGCAAGGACCAGGCCCCGAGATTGCTTTATCATCCCACGATCGGTGCCCCCCGAAGATCGCCGGAAACCTCCGCCGCGAACTATGCACCAAGAGCAGGATTTCTGACTTTTCCAAGGAGCGAACCATGCCTCTCGTCTCGATGCGCCAACTTCTCGACCACGCGGCGGAGAACGGCTACGGCCTCCCGGCCTTCAACGTGAACAATCTCGAGCAGGTGCTCGCGATCATGGACGCCGCCAACGAAACCAACAGTCCGGTCATCATGCAAGCCTCGGCGGGCGCGCGGAAGTATGCGAACGAAACCTTCCTGAAGCATCTCATTCAGGCCGCCATCGAAGCCTATCCGCACCTGCCGATCGTCATGCACCAGGACCACGGCCAGTCCCCCGCCATCTGCGAGTCGGCGATTAAGCTCGGGTTTTCGAGCGTGATGATGGACGGCTCGCTGCGTGAAGACGGCAAGACGATCGCCGACTACGACTACAACGTCGACGTGACCCGCAAGGTCGTCGACATGGCGCACAGGATCGGCGTGACCGTGGAAGGCGAACTGGGCTGCCTCGGCTCGCTCGAAACGATGAAAGGGGACAAGGAAGACGGCCACGGCGCGGAAGGCACGATGACGCGCGAAATGCTGCTCACCGATCCCGATCAGGCCGCCGACTTCGTGAAGCGCACGCAGCTCGACGCACTCGCCATTGCGATCGGCACCTCCCACGGCGCCTACAAGTTCTCGCGCAAACCGACGGGCGACATCCTCGCGATCGACCGAATCAAGGCCATCAACAAGCGCATCCCCAACACGCACCTGGTCATGCACGGCTCGTCGAGCGTGCCGCAGGAGTTGCTTCAGATCATCCGCGAGAACGGCGGCAGCATGAAAGAGACGTACGGCGTGCCGGTCGAGGAAATCCAGGAAGGCATCAAGCACGGCGTGCGCAAAGTGAACATCGACACCGACATCCGCCTCGCCATGACCGGCGCGATCCGGCTCTTCATGACCCAGAACCCCGAAAAATTCGATCCGCGGGACTACCTGAAGCCCGCTCGCGAGGCCGCGAAAGCGATCTGCAAGGCACGCTACGAACAGTTCGGCTGCGCAGGCCAGGCCGCCAAGATCAAGGCAGTGCCGCTCGATGACATCGCAACGAAGTATGCGCGCGGCGCGTTGTCGCAGGTCGTGAACTGAGTCTGAACGCTCGCCTCTACCTACGACCGGCCAGGCTTGGCGCCCGCGCCGGTCGGGTTGCTTCACGGGGATTTTTCAAGCCTCGCTCGCTTCGTCGTGACGCTTCGAGACACGGATCCCGAGCTGCTTGAGCTTGCGATAGAGGTGCGTGCGCTCCAACCCCACGCGTTCGGCCACCCGGCTCATGTTGCTGCTCTCGAGTGCGAGATGGTGCTCGAAGTAGACACGCTCGAAGGCATCGCGCGCATCTCGCAACGGCAAATCGAGCGGCAGGCTCGACGCCGGCGTGACGGGCTCCAGGTCGAAGCTCGCGGCCACGCGCTGAACGTCGTCCAGCGTGATTTCGTCGCCCAGCGCACTCATCGCGGCGCTGCGCACAACATTCTCGAGCTGCAACAGATTGCCGGGCCAATCGTGGTTACGCAGCGCGTTGAGGGCCGCCGTGCTGAAGTGGCGGGCCGGCAGCTCCTTCGACTCGATACCACGCGCAAGCATCAGGTTGGCAAGCTCAGGCACGTCTTCGCGATGTTGCCGCAAGCTCGGCACCGATACCGTAACGGCGGAGAGGGCTCCGAACAGGCGCACGTCGAATTGCCCGTTGGCCACCATGTCGGGCAGCGAGCGCGAAACGGCGCAGATCAAGCGAACATTGTACTTGTCGAGCTTGCCGAGCAGCAGGAGCAACCCCTTCTGCTCGATTCGCGTCAACTCGCTCACATCGTGGAGAAACAAGGTGCCGTCGCGTGCCTTCTCAGCCAGTTCGAAGGGCGCATCGGCCAGGGACGACACGTTCTGCGGTGCAAACCATGTCGTGTTCGGTTGATGCAGAAAACGCGCACACACCTCGGCCCCGCTGCCCGCTTCGGCAGCAAGCAGGATGGGCGAGCGCAGGCCGCGCACCCGTTCCAGTCGCAGCTTGAGTTCGTTGATGATATTGGCGCGGCCCAGACTCCCGAGTGACAGCGGGGCGGGCGGCTCGACGGAGCCTCGTTTCAGTGCCTTCCCCACCGCACCGAGAAGCTTCTGCAGCCCGATCGGCTTTTCGAGAAAATCGAACGCGCCGATGCGAGTGGCCTCGACCGCCGTTTCGATGGTCCCGTGCCCGGACATCATGATCACGGGCATGGTCAGCATCCCGCCCGCCGACCATTCCTTGAGCAAGGTGATGCCGTCGGTATCGGGCATCCAGATATCGAGCAAGACGAGATCCGGTCGAGCCAAGGTACGCATATCGCGCGCCTGCCCGGCATTCTCGGCGAGTCGTACCTGGTACCCTTCATCGCGCAGGATCTCGGACAACAGTTCGCGTATACCGATTTCGTCGTCGACCACTAGTATCTGTTGCATGGACATCTCTCCGTGCGGCCGGCGATCGTGGACTTGAACGCGCCGGGCCGGTTGCGATCAGTCGAAATTCTGTGGATGCGTAGCATATCGATGGAATGAGTCATTTGCCGCTGCACTCAGGCAACCGCGGCAGCGGGATCGCTGGTGGCGACGCGGCGCGGAAAATCCATGCTGATGCGCGCACCATGTGGTTTCAGATTCGTGATGGTCACGCTGCCTCCGTGATCCTCGATGATCTTCTTGACGATGGACAGACCGAGTCCGGTTCCTTTCTGTTTCGTCGTCACGTAAGGTTCGAACGCGCGCTTGAGCATGTGGTCCGGGAACCCGCAACCATTGTCCTCGATCGATAACCGGATCGTATCGCCGGCATCTTCGCTGTGAACCACGATACGCGGATTCGACGCTTCGCTCAGGGCGTCCTGCGCATTCTGCAGTAGATTATGGAGCACCTGCCGGAGCAAGCGCGAATCCCCCATCACCGGCGGCAGATTCTCTGCAAGTTCCAGCCGCAGCATCCGCCCGATGCTTTCATACAATCCCAGGATCTCGCGCGCGAGCTGATTGATGTCGATGGGCTGAACCTTGGGCTCCGGGGAGCGCGCATACTGACTGAAGGCATCCACCATGCTTTTCAGGGCGGCCACCTGCTCGACGATCAGACGCGTGGAACGCTCCAGCATGTCGGCATCGGGCTGCGCGAGCTTGTTCGACAGTTTCAACTGCAGCCGCTCGGCGGACAGCTGAATCGGCGTGAGTGGATTCTTGATTTCGTGGGCGAGGCGACGCGCGACCTCGCTCCAAGCGGCATGACGCTGCGCTTGCACGACGTGCGTGATGTCGTCGAAGACCACGACATAGCCGCCTTCCGTCGCGTTGCCGAGCGTCGTTCCCCGCAGGAGCAGGGTTTTGTCGGCGCCGCCGTGGGTGAGCGCAATCTGCTGTTCCCACTCCCCGGCCTTCTCGAGCTGAAACGCGGTGTCGATTGCTTCGGCGATCGGAGCAAGCAGCGGCTCGTGAGACGCCCATTCGCTCAGCCCGGCGCCGAATAGTGCCGCGGGATCGGTTTCCAATATGGCTCCCGCGCTAGGGTTAGCGGAACGCAATCTGCGCTCGCGATCGAACGACATGACCCCGGCCGACAAGTGCGCAAGCAGGCTTTCGAGGTACGCATTGGCACGGGCCAGTTCCGCCTCGTGCCGCTCGGCGGACTCGCGCGCCTCCGCGAGTTGCTGCGTCATCGTGTTGAACGACTGCGTAAGCACGCCCAGCTCGTCCCGGCTCTCCACCGGAATGCGTTCGCTGAAGTCTCCCTGGGCAACGTTGCGAGTTCCGCGGGCGAGCGTTGCCAGGGGCGCCGCAAGTCGTTCGCTGAGCACGAAGGCGAGCAGAAACGCCGACAACAGCGCGACAAGCAGTGCAAGCGTGAGCGTCACACCGTATAGCCGCTTGAGCCCGACACGGGAAAGGAGGAGTTCCTGATAATCCCTGTAACCGGCCTGCACGGTCTCCGCGTCGGTCGCGAGCTGGAGCGGAACGGGATGGATCACCTGCAGCGCGCGCACTTCATCCGTCAAGGACAGGCTCTCCAGGGGGAAGGCCACCCGAAGAAACAATCCCCCTTGTCCGCCGGATTCCACGGCGGCATAGCGCTGCATCTGACGCACTTGGCGCAGCACGACCTGCGACAGGGCGTCCGGCATCAGCCCCGGACGTTCGTTGCCGGCATAAGAGAGAATCCGACCGCGCGCCGTGAACAGCGTGGCCTCCTGCACCCCGGCCTGTTCGCGCAGCGAACTCAGCGCCTGCACCTGCTCGGCGGGTGGCAGTCGCGAGAGCAAGGCAGCCATGTCGTCCGTCTTGGCGACCACCTCCTTGAGCATGGCGTCGAGTGCCCCGCGTCCGATGTTCAGACCACCTTCGAGTGCTTTGTCGACGCGCACTTCGAACCAGGAATCGATCGAACGAGCGAGAAAGCGCACCGATACTGCGTACACGAGGGCTCCGGGCAGCAGCGACATCAGCGCAAGCAAGAGGACGAAGCGCAGCGCGAGACGAGAGCCGAATTCATCGCGGCGCAGCCGTTGCCCAAGCCGGATGAGCTGAAACGCGACCAGCGACACAAGCACGAGCACGAGTGCGCCATTGACGAGCAGCAGCGTCGGGTAGTGTTCGGCGAAGAGAGTCGTGTTCGCCGTCGCCGTCGACAACAGATACAGCGACACGGCGCCGAGGCCAACGCAGATGATCACGGCATAGCGCATGGGCCGGGAGAAGAGCCTCAGGCGGGGCACGGCGGACCGGTCACTCATGGCGTCACCGGAAAACGATACCAGTCGGAATTGAGGTTCCACTCCCGCGATCCGAGAGCCGTAATCTGGAAAGGCTTTGGCAACTGCGACACATCAAGGCGCATGCGCACTGCGCCCTGGTAGACCAAACCGCTTTGAAGCGCGGATCTCTCGGCGACCGGAAGATTGCGAACCCGGCTGATGAAGCGCACGGCCTCGCTCGCCGTCGGAAAGTTCTGAAATAGCGTTCCGAGGGAGATTCGGTACTGGCGGGTCAACGAGTTGTACGAGAGTTTGTACTGCTGCGTGACGCTCGCCACCTTGTCGTTGAGCCAGTACCAACGGGGCCGGATGAGGTCGAACTCGAGCAGGAAATTGAGCGCGACGCCCTTCGCCAGGATGTCCTCGACCGTGGGGGTGAGGTGGATTTCGAAATCGACGTCGAGCGCATACCCGTCTTCACGCAACGCGACTGCCGCCGCGCGGACCTCGATATTCTCCGCCTGCACGAAATGCGCGAGAAACGTAAGGAAGAGGACTGCGAAAAAGCGTTTCGCCCACATCTCAGGTTCTTTGTTGTCGAGGCAGCGTTGCGTCACCTGCTCGACACGACCAAGTCAGGGCACATCGGGCCCCGGGGCAACGCCGAGATGCTGCTGCCTGCGCCGAAGGCCATCAGCCGTCACGCCCGAGCAACGCGTAGTAGAAGCCGTCGTGACTCGCGTCCGGCATCAACTGCAGATCCACCGTGTCGACTCCGGGCAGCACCAGCATCCGCGCATCCGCGTGTCGTCGGACGAAGTTGTCGATTTGCGCCCTGTTTTCCTCCTGAAAAACAGAGCATGTGACCAATAGCAATTTACCACCCGGCGCGAGCACGCGCCACAGCGCATCCAGGATGGACGCCGCTTGCGATGCGAGCAACGAAATATCCGCCGGACGACGCAGCCACTTGATATCGGGATGCCGGCGCACCACACCAGACGCCGTACAGGGAACGTCCGCAAGGATACGGTCGAACGGTCGACCGTCCCACCAGTCGTCCGGTCGCGACACGTCGGCGCAGTTGACCGTGGCACTCAGGCCGAGGCGATCGAGATTCTGACGGACCCGCGCCAGCCTCGTCTCGTCGTTGTCGATCGCGAGCAGATCCACGTCGGCCGTTTCCAGGATATGCGCCGCCTTCCCACCGGGCGCGGCACAGGCGTCAAGGACCCGCTGACCGGAGGCGAGATCGAGAAACGAAGCTGCCCGTTGCGCGCCGGGATCCTGCACGGAAAGGTGCCCTGCGGCGAAACCGGGGAGTCGCGCGACGGGAACGATGCGATCCAGCAGGATCGACATGTCGCCGGTCCGTTGCGCGTCGATACCCTCCGATGCGAGTTCCGCGAGGACGTCCTCCACGGCCGCGCGACGGCGATTCACGCGCAATCCCATTCCCGGCCGCGTGTTCCCGGCCTGGAGAATCGCTTCGGCGTCGTCGGGAAATTCGCGAGCAATGCGTTCGATCCACCACTCGGGATAGGACAAGCGACCCCGCGGGGAGGAGCGCGCATCGGCCAATAGCGCCGCTCCCTCACGCAGGTAGCGCCGCAGGATCGCGTTCACCATGCCCTTGGCCCAAGGCCACCCCGACTCGACGCAGGCGTCGACCGCCTGACTGACGACGGCATACGGCGCCGCCCGCGTGAACTCGAGCTGATAGATCGCCACGCTGAGTAGCGCATGCAGACCGGGTTCCGTGACCGGCTTGCGCAGCATCGATCCGAGTACTGCCTCGATCGTCCCCAGGAACCGCAAGGTGCCGTGACTGAGATCCCATAACGCCCCGCGGTCGCCAGCCGAAACCGCCGCGTGGCGCGTAAGCAGGTCCTCGAGCGTCGGCGTCAGACTGCGTCCCGCCAGAACACGCCGCACGGCTTCGGCCGCAAGCCGCTGTGGCGTTATGGGCGAAGCCGTCACGCGCCGAACCGGTCGCCCGGACTGAGTTTACTTCCCCGGAGGAAATCGACGGTTCGCATGCGACGCCCGCCGGCCCGCTGCAGCTCGGTCACCCGCAGAATACCGTCGCCACACTGGATGTCGATTCCCTCGGGCGACCCGACCAGTACTGTCCCGGGCGGGACCATGGAGCCGCTTGCCGGCAGGGCCCAACCTCGCCAAAGCTTCATTGGCTGCCCCTGGAACGTCGTGATTGCACCGGGAGACGGATCGAGCGCCCGCAGCAATCGTTCAGTATGTACGGCAGGACCGTTCCAATCGACTTGTGTATCCGGTTTAAGTATCTTGGCGGCGTAGGTCACACCTTCCGCAGGCTGCGGGTTGGCTCTGGCACGGCCGGCCAGGAGTTCAGGCAGAACGGTGCAAAGGGCCTCGGCGCCCAGTGCCGCCAACCGATCGTGGAGGCTCCCAAACGTGTCGTCAGGGCCGATCGGTGTGCGTCGTCGATCATAGACCGCACCGGTATCAAGACCCGCATCCATCTGCATGATGCAAACACCCGTCTCGGCATCGCCGGCCATGATTGCTCGCTGAATGGGCGCCGCCCCGCGCCAACGGGGCAGGAGCGAGGCATGGACGTTGACGCATCCGAAGCGGGGCAGACTCAGCATCGTCGCGGGCAGAATGAGGCCATAAGCGACCACCACGAGAACGTCGATCTGCAAACGGTCGACCATCTGGACGGCCGTCGGATTCTTCAGCGAAGCGGGCTGATGCACTGCGATAGAGCTCTCCAATGCCAGCTGCTTCACTGGACTATAAACAGACTTTAACCCACGCCCTGAGTGGGCATCCGGCTGAGTGAGCACTGACATGACATTAAAGCCGCGTCGCAACAACTCGGCCAGAATGATGGCTGCAAAGGTCGGTGTGCCTGCGAAGGCGATTCGCATCAGGCCAGGGAAGCAGTGAATTGACGACGGGGCTGCACGTGCGTCACCGCTGCCCTACAAGCGATGGCCGAAAGCACTCTAGACGACGGACAGACGCAGCGACAGGGTTGCGAGAGGTTGCCCCACGAATGAGCAGCGGAAGAGCCTGACGGCGCCATCAGCCGGTGCGCCGTTCCTGCTTGCGCAGACGCGTCGTGATGCGGGTTCTCTTCAACGCTGACAGGTATTCGACGAACACCTTGCCCTCGAGATGATCCATCTCGTGCTGGATGCAGACTGCGAGCAGTCCGTCCGCTTCGAGTTCGAATGACGTGCCCGCGGCGTCAAGGGCTCGAACGCGAATCCATTCGGCGCGCTGCACCTTATCGTAGATGCCAGGTACGGACAGACACCCTTCCTCGAGTGTCGACGCACCACGCGATTCCAGAATCTCGGGGTTGATGAAGACCTTCAGGGCGTCGTGTGTCGGGGATACATCGATGACGATCACTCGCTTGTGCACATCGACCTGAGTCGCGGCGAGGCCCACGCCTGGCGCAGCGTACATCGTTTCCGCCATGTCCTTAATAAGTGTGCGGATCGTGCCGTCAACTTCTGCCACTGTCGCGGCGACCTTGTGTAGCCGCGCATCCGGGTAGCGCAAGATGTCCAGAATTGCCATAAATGCTTGCTAAACTAAGTCGCTAGATGCACAATTTAAACTGAGTTATCAAAATCCGGGGCAATCAATGCCCCTCGACGCCTCGCCAAGGGGGGCCGCAATGCTCAAGCCAATCATTATAGGACTCGTCGTCCTTCTCGGTCATCTCGGCACCCCGGTGCTGGCCGCCACGCCGGATATCGATCCGAATGCGCCCGACCGACATGTCGTGGTGCCCGGCGACACGCTATGGGGAATATCGGGGCGATTCCTGAAGCAACCATGGCGCTGGCCCGAACTTTTCGAACTCAACAAGGAGCAGATCAAGAATCCGCACCTCATCTACCCGGGTGACGTCATCGTTCTTGATCGCGCTTCAGGCCGCGCCCGTGTGGTCAGCGGTACGACACTGACCCTCACGCCGCGGGTGCGCGTCGAGCCTCGTGACGGCGAAGCGATCCCCGCCATACCGTCCGCGGCGATCGAGCCATTCCTGAGCCAACCCCTGGTACTCGACCAGGCAACGATCGACAGGGCGCCGAGAATCGTCGCAACGGAAGAAAACCGCATGGTCGTCGGAACCGGCAACCGGGCCTACGCACGCGGAATCGACGGCAAGATCGGGCAATTCTGGCAGGTGTTCCGTCCGGGTGAAATGCTCGTCGATCCTGACAGCAAGGAGTCCCTGGGCCTCCAGGCCGTGTACCTGGGTGATGCCCGGGTCGTGCGGCCGGGCGAGGTGAGCACGCTCGAAATCGTGAAGGCCACACAGGAAATGTATGTGGGCGATCGAATGTTCGTAGCTCCCCCCCCCTCATTTGTCACCTATGTACCGAGAGCGCCGACCAAAGCGGTTCAGGGACGGGTAATTTCAGCTTACAGCGGGCTCGAGGAAGTCGGAACCAATGGGGTCGTGACGCTCAATCGAGGCACGCGGGACGGCCTTGAGGTGGGCAACGTGCTCGCTGTGTACCGCAGCGCAGAGAGTTCATCTAATGTACGTTCCGCGGAGCCGTTGACGGGTTTTCGGAATTCCCCGGTTTTCGGCCGGACCGGACCGACAGGCGCGGGAGATGGCCCGCCCCCGCCCGCACCGGAGACGGGTCTACCGTCCGAACGCCACGGCTTGCTCTTCGTATTCCGCACCTTCGAGAAGGTATCGTACGCGCTCGTCATGCACTCGACGGCTCCGGTTAACCTGCTCGACCGCGTACAGAATCCCTGAGGGCTGAAGGCCCGAGCATAGGCGAACCGCTCGATAGGCATTCGCCGTTGGAGCACGTTCAGTCTTCCTCGCTGCCGTGGCTGAAGCTTAGCCTTGTCACGGGTCTGACAGGTGCTGCCTGGCGGCGGCTCGCACATCGCTTTGGCGCACCGCAATCCATCCTTGCGCAATCCGCGTCGGCATTGGAACCGATCGTCGGCGTGCATCTGGCGCGAGCAATTGTTCAAGGCCCGGACCCAACAATCGTGCAGCGAGCACTCGATTGGGCCCAATCCGGGCTACGGGTCATCCTGACACCCGATGATCCGCGGTACCCTCAGTTATTGCTCCAGTCAGCGGCCGCTCCCCCGGTGCTCTATGCGGATGGGCGTGTGGAACTACTGCAGCGCCGCGCCTTGGCAATCGTAGGCAGTAGAAGCGCGAGCCCTCAAGGTGTGCGAAACGCCCAAACGTTTGCTCGAGCCATTGCTGCATCCGACGTGACCATAGTAAGTGGACTTGCGCTCGGTATCGATACCGCTGCACACGCTGCCGCGCTCGATCGGTCGGGCTCGACCATTGCCGTGCTGGGAAACGGCGCTGACGTGGTCTATCCGCGGCGCAATGCCGAACTCTATGGTCAGATTCGAACGCAAGGGCTCATCGTCACCGAATTCCCGCTGGGCACCCCACCGACCGCAACGAACTTTCCCCGCCGCAACCGCATCATCGGCGGCTTGTCGCAGGGCTGTCTCGTCGTCGAAGCTGCCATGGCGAGTGGCTCCTTGATCACGGCCCGTCTCTGCGTAGAGATGGGCCGAGACGTTTTCGCGATTCCTGGATCGATTCATTCGCCACTCAGCAAGGGCTGCCACTACCTGATCAAGCAAGGTGCAAAGCTCGTCGAAACCCCCGACGAAGTATTGGAAGAGTTCGGACTGGCGACTCGCCCTGTCGAGCCCGAGAATCCCGTGCGACCCCGCCCCAGCCAGGAGGAGGCTCGCGTGCTGGAGCGAATCGGGCATGACCCCTGCGACATCGATACGCTGCTCGATCGCTGCGAGCTCGACATCGGGACGCTTCTACCCTTGTTGATGCAGTGGGAATTGGACGGGCTCGTCGCGCGGCTTCCGGACGGCATGTATCAGCGCATGAGTTAAGCGCTCGCATACTGCCGGCGCGCTCGGCGCTCCGTATCGCCTCGGGCAGTTCCTTGCCTTCGCTGGGGATTGTTCTTATCATCTGCCGCTCTTTTCCGCCGGCAGGGACTCGAGGGCTCACTCGCACATGGGCAAGACACTGATCATTGCCGAAAAGCCTTCCGTCGCGGGAGACATTGCCCGCGCGCTCGGTGGGTTTGCTCGTCATGAAGACTATTTCGAGCGGGATGACTACATCATCACCTCGGCCGTCGGCCACCTGCTTGAATTGACCGTGCCTGAAGGCTTTGAGGTCAAACGGGGCAAATGGTCCTTCAACAATCTGCCTGTCATACCACCCAATTTCGATCTGCAACCCATCGCCCGATCGGAAGCGCGCCTCAAAGTACTCGCAAAGCTCATTCGCCGCAAAGACGTTGCCGAGCTGGTCAATGCATGCGACGCGGGTCGCGAGGGGGAACTGATCTTTCGCTACATCGTTCAGTACTGCAATGCAAGGCAGCCCATCAAGCGACTGTGGCTGCAGTCGATGACGCCGGCAGCCATTCGTGATGGGTTCAACGGATTGCGGACCGACAACGACATGTTGCCGCTCGCTGATGCCGCGAAGTGTCGATCCGAAGCTGACTGGCTAATTGGAATCAACGGCACGCGGGCGATGACCGCGTTCAATTCCAAGGAGGGTGGCTTCTACAAGACGACGGTCGGCCGCGTACAAACACCGACGCTGGTCGTGCTGATCGAGCGTGAAGAGAAGATCCGGGCTTTCAAGTCCAGGGACTACTGGGAAGTCCATGCGACTTTTGCCGCAAAGGGCGGACAGTATGGCGGTCGCTGGTTCGATACCGCCTTCAAAAAGGACGAAGACCCCGAGCGGCGTACGGAGCGGATCTGGGCAAAGGAAGACGCCGAGCGCATCGTCGCCGCCTGCTTGGGCAAGCCGGGCACGGTAAGCGAGGAGAGCAAGCCAACAACCCAGCTCTCGCCGCTACTGTTCGATCTGACAAGCCTGCAGCGGGAAGCCAACGCTCGGTTCGGATTCTCTGCGAGAAACACTCTGGCGATCGCTCAGGCCTTGTATGAGCGGCACAAGGTACTCACATACCCGCGAACCGATGCGCGCGCGCTGCCCGAGGATTATCTCGAAACGGTGCGCACCACGCTCGAGTTGTTCGGCGGCGAGGCCAAGCCGTCCGCAAAGGGACGCAAGACCGCGTCGAGCGACGAATACTCGAATCCCTATGGTTCATTCGCATCGGAAATCCTCGCCAAACAGTGGGTGCGTCCGAACAAGCGCATCTTCGACAACAGCAAGATTTCCGACCACTTCGCCATCATTCCGACGCTCCAGTTGCCGAAGTCCCTGTCGGAGCCGGAACAGAAACTCTACGACCTCGTGGTACGTCGATTCCTCGCGGTCTTCTATCCGGCGGCGGAGTACCTGCAGACGACACGGGTCACCACCGTCGACGAACACCAATTCAAGAGTGAAGGCAAGATTCTTCAAAAGCCCGGTTGGCTGGCGCTCTACGGCAAAGAGGCACAAGGCGAAGATGCGCGATTGATTGCCGTCGCCGCCGGGGAGCATCCCACTGCGGAGGTGGTTGAAGCCGTCGGCCAGCAGACGCGCCCGCCTGCTCGTTACTCCGAAGCGACGCTGCTGTCTGCGATGGAAGGTGCAGGCAAGCTCATCGAGGATGAGGAGCTGCGCGCCGCCATGGATGCGAAAGGGTTAGGCACGCCTGCGACGCGCGCCGCCATTATCGAGGGGTTAATCGCCGAGGAGTACGTGATTCGACAGGGCCGCGAACTGGTTCCAACCCCCAAGGCCTTCTCTCTGCTATTTGCGTTGCGCCACTTCGGCGTCAACGAATTGACTTCTCCGGAACTGACGGGGGATTGGGAATTCAAGCTCAAACAGATGGAGCAGGGCAAGTTACCGCGCTCCCTCTTCATGGAGCACATCACTGCGGTGACGCAGGATATGGTCGCGCGAATCAAGAATGGTGACATTCCCGATACGGCGTTCGCCACGCTGAACGTTCCGTGCCCGAAATGCAGCAACGTCGTGCAGGAAAACTACCGGAAGTTCCAGTGCCAGGCCTGTGACTTCTCAATCTGGAAAGTGACGGCGGGGCGGGAGTGGGCACCCGAAGAAATAGACCAGCTGATTCGGGATCGGCGCATCGGTCCGCTCACGGGGTTTCGCAGCCGACAAGGTCGTCCTTTTGCTGCATCGCTGCGTCTGAACGACGAATTCAAAGCCGAATTCGACTTTGGGCAGGGCGCGGACGGCGCACCCGAAACAAAGCCGGATTTCAGTGCCCAGGAGACGCTAGGCACGTGTCCGAAATGCGCCGGTGGCGTCTATGAACACGGCAGCGGGTATATCTGCGAGAACGCCGTCGGACCCGAGAAGACCTGCGACTTTCGGGTAAGCCGCATCATCCTGCAACAATCGATCGAGAGACCTCAACTGCAAAAGCTGCTGCGGGAAGGAAAGACCGATCTGCTGCCGCGCTTCATTTCGAAGAAGGGGCGGCCGTTCAGGGCATTTCTGGTGAAGACCCCTACCGGCGGCATCGGATTCGAATTCCAGGCGCGGGCGGCAAAGTCCACTGCGACAAGCAACGAAACCGAGGCTCCTCCTGCGGCGTCAAAAGCGCGCCGCCGCGCAAGCTGATCCTCGGTACTCCTCCAAGGTCAGCTTTTCTTGCCGAGCATGTGGCCGCGACAGTTCGGCGCGCCACATCTGCAAATCCACTTCTTCTTCGCGCGAGCATTGTGCGGTTCGTCGAGGGTGATGCAATAGTCGTAGAACAATTCTTCCCCGGGACGGATCGCACGTATCGTTTCGATGAAGATGCGACGATCCTCCTGAACGGCCTCGCAGTTCGGCTTGCACGAATGGTTGATGAAGCGAGACCAGTTTCCACCAACGCCACCGTCGATGTACATGTCATCGTCAGCGTCGAATAGAAACGTATGCGGCGGCGTATCGACTTCCGGATAGCGACCATCGGCTTGATCCGCGTCGATCAGTTCTCCCTTGTATTCGAGCAGGCGCGTGCCCTTTGGTATGGAACGGCGGGCGAATAGCCCGTAACCATGGATCGGTGAACGACGGCGGACAAAACGTGGGCCCGTAGTGGGTATGGTGGGGCGTCTCATAGGTTCTTGGTGCTGTAGTTCAAGGAGAAAAGGCTACACATCGAGGTTGCGCACACCCAACGCGTTGGTTTCGATGAAGGCTCGCCGCGGTTCGACCATATCGCCCATCAGCGTCGTGAATATCTCATCCGCTGCAATGCTGTCTTCGATCTGCGCTCTCAGAAGTCGGCGAGTGCTCGGGTCCATCGTCGTCTCCCATAGCTGTTCCGGATTCATTTCACCGAGGCCTTTGTACCGCTGTATGCCCACGGAATTCTTGACCTCATCGAGCAGCCAGTCGAGGGCCTCCTTGAATTCCTCGACGGGCCGGCTGTGACCGCCCCGACGAACGAGCGCTCCGGTGCCCAGAAGTCCGTGAACGAGTTGGGCGGTTTTTGTAATCTGTTCAAAATCGCCGCTCACAAGGAAATCCGAATCGAGTGACGTCAGTCGCTGATTCCCGTGTTGGAGGCGCGCAATCTGCAAGACCCAACGTTCCGAAGCCTCATCGTAGCGCGGCGCGATCTTCAAACTTGGATCGACGATAACCCTCTCGATATCACTTGCGCTTCGAGCAGCAGTCGCTTCGTTCGAAAGGTCAATTCCGACACCTTTCAGGAGCGCATACAAGACCTTTTCGTCGATTAGCCTGCGTACGCGCTCGATCACCGCTTCAGCAAGGAAAAATTCGCGAGCAACCTTCTCCAGAGCCTCGCCCACGATCGGTATCCCATCGGTACGTGGAACGAGTTCGGCGTCTGCCAGCGCGAGGCGAAGAAGATATTCCTTCAGTTCGTGGTGGTCCTTGAGATAACGCTCCTGCCGACCGTGCTTGACTTTGAAAAGCGGCGGCTGCGCAATATAGATGTGACCGCGTTCCACGAGCTCCGGCATTTGCCGATAGAAAAAAGTCAGGAGCAATGTTCGGATGTGGGAGCCGTCGACATCGGCATCCGTCATGATGATGACACGGTGATAACGCAACTTGTCGGGATTGTATTCTTCCTTCCCGATTCCGGCGCCGAGAACGGTGATCAGTGTTGTTATCTCTTGCGAAGAAATCAGCTTATCGAACCGGGCCCGCTCGACGTTCAGGATTTTTCCCTTCAGCGGCAGTATGGCTTGAAAGCTGCGATCACGTCCCTGTTTTGCGGACCCACCCGCTGAGTCACCCTCGACGATGTACAGCTCGCATTTCGAGGGATCCTTCTCCTGACAGTCTGCAAGCTTTCCTGGAAGTCCAAAGGAATCGAGCACACCTTTCCGCCGCGTCAATTCCCGTGCCTTGCGAGCTGCTTCGCGGGCGCGTGCGGCCTCGATGATCTTTGAAACAATGATCTTGGCATCATTCGGGCGCTCGAGCAGAAACTCGGACAACTTCTCGGCGATGACCTCCTCGACGGGCGGGCGAACCTCGGAGGAAACGAGCTTGTCTTTCGTTTGCGACGAAAACTTGGGCTCCGGGACCTTGACCGACAGAACTGCACATAGTCCCTCCCGCATGTCGTCCCCGCTGGTCTCGACTTTGGCCTTGCGGGCGTACTCGTTCGCCTCGATGTACTGATTGAGCGTGCGCGTCATTGCAGCTCGCAACCCCGTCAGGTGCGACCCGCCATCGCGCTGTGGGATATTGTTGGTAAAGCATTGCACGGACTCCTGATAGGAGTCGTTCCACTGCATCGCAGCCTCGACGATGATTCCGTCACGCTCGCCGCGAGCATGAAAGACGTTCGGATGCAGAACGGTCTTGGTTCGATTCATGAACTCGACGAAGCCGCGCACCCCGCCGGTGAAAGCAAATGTCTCTTCCTTTGCATGCCGTTGATCGACGAGTCGGATCCGTACCCCGTCGTTCAAGAATGAGAGCTCCCGAAGACGTCGCGCGAGTATGTCGTAGTGAAACTCGACGTTGCCGAAAATCCCGGCGCTTGCGAGAAAATGAACTTCCGTACCCCGCTTCTCGGTCTTTCCGACGGCCTTCAGGGGCTCGACAGCGAAACCTTCGCGAAACTCGAGAAAGTATGTCTGCCCGTCCCGACGGATAGTCAGGCGCAACCAGTCCGATAGCGCATTGACGACAGAAACGCCAACACCGTGCAAACCGCCGGACACCTTGTATGAATTGCTGTCGAACTTGCCACCAGCATGAAGCTCCGTCATAACGATTTCGGCAGCCGAGCGTTTCAGTTCGTCGTCGTCCTTGATTTCGGTGGGTATGCCGCGACCATTGTCTACCACACTGATCGAGTTGTCGGAATGGATGGTGACAAGGATCTCGTTGCAATAGCCTGCCAGCGCCTCGTCCACGGCATTATCGACGACCTCGAAAACCATGTGGTGCAGACCGGTGCCATCCTGCGTATCCCCAATGTACATGCCCGGACGCTTGCGGACGGCCTCGAGGCCCTTGAGTATCTTGATGCTTTTGGCATCATAGTCGGCCCCGTCGTTCGGACGAGGTACATCGCTTTCGTTCTGCATGAAGGAAGTTGCTCTGCCTGACGTCAGATGCGCATCGGCATGATGACGTATTTAAAAGTGTCTAGCGTCGGGTCGGTCATCAAGACGCTGCTGCTGGCATCCCCAAAAGCACAACGCACATGCGTGCCGCCTAGCGCATTGAGCACGTCGAGGAGATAGTTGACGTTGAATCCGATGTCGATGGCGGCACCGGAGTACTGCAATTCAAGCTCTTCGTGAGCCTCTTCCTGCTCGGTATTGGTGCAGGATACTCGAAGGTTGTTTTCGGTGAGTACCCAGCGAACGCCACGGAATTTGTCATTGGAGAGGATTGCCGTTCTCTGCAGCGCTTGCAGCAAGACGACCCGTTCGATCGTGATGAGGTTCTGATGACCTGTCGGAATGACGCGGCCATAGTCCGGAAATTTTCCGTCGACGATCTTCGTAACGAGCTCGACGTCGCCGAAAACGAACTTCACCTGATTACCGAGCAAGGCGATTCGGATCGGGTCATCGCTGTCCTGCAACAGCTTGGACAATTCGATGACTGCCTTGCGCGGCAATACGACTTCCTGCTTCGCGTGGGATTCGTCGAGTAGGGTCTTCGCGAAAGCTAGGCGGTGACCATCGGTTGCAACAACCCGGAATTCCTTTCCTTCAAGGGAGATTAGCAGGCCGTTCAGGTAATAGCGTATGTCCTGTTGCGCCATCGAATACTGCACGAGCATGAGCAAAGAACGCAACGCGCTTTGGGGGATGGATACTTCGTCGACCGTCTCGGCAGCGGCGGCCAGGCGCGGAAAGTCCTCCGGGGGAAGCGTCTGCAGTGTGAAGCGGCTGCGTGCCGACTTGAGCTGCAAGCGATTGGCAGTGGTTTCTAACGAGACCTTCGCGTCGTTCGGGAGGGCACGCAGGATGTCCTGAAGCTTGCGGGCGGACGTGGTCAGTGTAAGCGGCTCGGCGGAAGCTGGCGCCTGCGATCGGCTGCAGATCTGGATTTCCAGGTCCGTTGCGAGTAGTGACAGACCAACATCGGTCTTCTCGAGCAACACGTTCGAGAGAATCGGCAAGGTATGGCGGCGTTCTACGATCCCGCTTACAGTTTGAAGCGGAATCAAGAGTTCGTCACGCGAGCATTCTAATAGCTTCATTGCTTATCCAAACTAATAATGGTGGTAAGCATGGTCGTTAACGGGGGATAACGCTGTAACTTCATGAAAGGCGACGGTAACACGGTTGAATCGCGGTGCGGATAACGCGTGTATGGCCTGTGAATGAAAAGTGAATGAAATGGCGCGCTTGATCGATCAAGCCGGTTATCCACAATTCGTGCCCAGGATGTCATCAGTTCCTCAACACCTGTAGAAGCGAGTTGAAATCTCGGGTGATGTCCGAGTTGGTCGTGCGCAACTCGGCAATCTTTCGGCACGCGTGGAGGACCGTCGTGTGGTCGCGGCCACCGAATGCTTCGCCGATGTCGGGTAGGCTCAGCGGCGTGAGTTCCTTCGCCAGGGCCATGGCAATTTGACGCGGTCGCGCGATCGTGCGACTCCGCTTCTTTGAGTACATCTCGGATACTTTGATCTTGTAGTACTCGGCAACCGTACGTTGGATGTTGTCGATTGTTACCTGTCGACTTTGCACTGCGATCAGGTCGCGGAGCGCCTCTTTACAGGTGTCGATACGCAGAGGTTGACCGGAAAAACGACAAAAGGCGAGTACCCGTTTCAAGGCACCTTCGAGTTCACGGACATTTGAAGGGACCTGTTGGGCGATGAAGAACGCAACGGTCTGCTCGAGGACGATGCCCTCGAGTTCCGCTTTCTTCAGCAGGATTGCGACGCGCATTTCCAGATCGGGAGGTTCGACGGCGACGGTCAGTCCCCAGCCGAAGCGGGTTTTGAGCCTGTCTTCCATGCCGGCGATTTCCTTTGGGAAAGAGTCGCAAGTGATTACGATCTGGCGGCGCGATTCGAGCAGCGCGTTGAACGTGTAGAAAAACTCTTCCTGGGTTCGATCTTTATCGGCAAAGAACTGGATGTCGTCGATGAGCAGGAGGTCAAGGGATTGGTAGTAGCGTTTGAACTGATCGAAGGACCGATGCTGGACCGCTCGCACCAAATCTGAAACGTACTGCTCGGCGTGGAGATAGCGGATTTTCGCGCCAGGACTGCGTTCGCGGACGAGATTGCCAATTGCGTGCACCAGGTGGGTCTTGCCGAGACCGACGCCACCATAGATAAAAAGTGGGTTGTAGGACGATGCGGGACTATCGGCGACCTGGATTGCGGCGGCCCGAGCCAGTTGATTCGCGCGGCCTGTGACGAATGTCTCGAACGTATATGTCGCGTTGAGGCGAGATGCGTCGCTGGATGCTGCGGCCGAAGCGGGGGTAGTTACTGCTTGACCATGCGTTTGCGCTCGGGCGGTATTCGCATTCGGGTCGGCGGGTCGGGGCAGCAGCTCGACCGCGATGGAAGTCGGTGTCTCGAAGTGTTCGTCGGCCAACTGCTGGATGCGCCCAAGGTAGGTGTCCTTGATCCACCTTAATGCAAGCCGGTTCGGCACTTCAAGAACAATGCTGCTCTCGTTGTGTGCAAAACGAATGGGCTTGATCCAGGCAGAGAATTCCTGAGGAGTCAACTCACGCTGAAAATAATCGAGGCAGGAGTGCCAGAATCTACTCATGGATTGCGTTGGAATGCTCGTTTGGAACGCTCGGCTGGGACGGCCGATCGACAGCGTGGGATCGGGGATTCTAGCGCCTTTCGGCGTGAGTTATCCACAAACCGGACAGGATGCTGCGGGGCGTTTCGTGGATTCGAGAAGGTGGGTCTGCATTGACACGCGTCAATGTTGCACTGTCTAATACGGGGCTTTTTGACACTCGGAGTGACGCGATGAAGCGCACCTATCAGCCGTCCAAGACGCGTCGCCAGCGTACCCACGGATTTCGAGCCCGCCTTAAGACTCGCGGTGGTCGTGCGGTTCTACGTGCTCGACGAGCCAAGGGTCGGGCACGTTTGGCAGTGTGAAGGCCCGGTGCCGGCTTCCCAGAACGGCACGAATCACCAGCGACAAGCGGGCAGAACTTCTGCGCGCGGCCTCACGGACGCGGGGTCGTTGGTTCGTCGTTAGGCGGATCGGGAACGAGGAAGGTTATGCCCGCGTGCTGGTCCGAGTCGCGAAGCAAGTCGTCCCGAGTGCAGTATCCCGGAATCACATAAAGCGAACTGTCCGGGAAGTCTTCAGGCTCCAACGAAACAACTTGCCGTCCTCCGACTACTTTGTTTCGTTGATCCACCCCTACAAGGATTCCAGCCTTTTGCCCGCACGGCAGGAGCTGGAGCGGCTCCTGCAAAGCTAGGACCATGAAGATCATCGCTCTTTGGCTGCTTCATGTATATCGCTATGCGATCAGTCCGATGCTTGGTCCCAGGTGCCGATTTTTTCCGTCATGTTCGGAGTATGCACAGGAGGCGATCGCCCGTCACGGGCTGGGTCGAGGCACCTTGTTGACGCTTCGGCGTTTATCGCGCTGCCATCCTTGGCACTGCGGTGGCCACGATCCTGTTCCTTGAGCGAGATCAATCATGGATACGCAACGACTGATACTGGCCGTCATCTTCTTTTTTTCGGCGTTCATGCTGTTCGAGGCATGGCAGCGAGAGACCCGTCCGCCCGCGGCTGAATCGGCGGCAACCACGAAAAGGGGTGCCGAGGGGAAGAATGCAGCGACTGACGTACCTTCCGGACCGAGCCAGAAGCTCGATGCACCTGTGCCCACGGCTGCCCCTACTGGGGCCCCCGCGCAGAAGCAGGCAAGTGGCGAAACGATTCGGGTGACGACGGATGTTCTTGCTGTCGAGATTGACACTATCGGTGGGACGATCAAGCGAGTCGAGCTGCTTCAGCATAGGGCTGTGCTGGATACCAGCAAGAACTTTGTACTCCTCGAGCGCGATTCGAAGCGTCACTACGTAGCTCAGAGTGGGCTGATCGGCGACGGTCTGCCGAACCATAACACGCCGTTTAGCGTGGAATCGCGGGAGTTTCGGCTGTCCGAAGGGCAACAGAGCATTGAAGTTCGCATGGAGGCGCCGACCACCCACGGCGGTAGGGCAATCAAGACCTACGTCTTTGAGCGGGGCAATTATTCGGTCCGTTTGCGCCAGGAATTGAGTCAGGGCGCGGAGTCGGCGAAGGCCGTATATGCATACTATCAACTGGTCCGTGACGGCGAACCGCCCGAGGGCGACTCGGTCATGATGCCCACTTATACCGGGGTGGCGGCGTTCACGGAACTCGACAAGTACCAGAAGCTCGGTTTTCCGGATATCGAGAAGGGCAAGACGCTTCAGAGCAAGACGGCGAAGGATGGCTGGATCGGACTGGTCCAACACTATTTCGTGAGCGCTTGGGTCTTGCCGGACGCGTCCAGCCGCGAGTTTTTTACCAGGAAGCTAGACACCAATTTGTACGCTGCAGGCATCATCGTTCCGTTGGCCGTCGGGACGGGTGGGGGATTCACACAGGAAGTGGTGCTCTATGCCGGTCCGCAGGATCAGGAAAGGCTTGCCGCCATTGCGCCCGGGTTGGATCTGACGGTCGACTACGGTTGGCTCACGATCATCGCCACGCCGCTGTTCTGGGTGTTGAAGACGGTCCACGGATGGGTAGGCAACTGGGGCATCGCAATCATAGTGCTCACGGTGATGATCAAGCTGTTGTTCTATCCGTTGTCCGCAGCCAGTTACCGTTCCATGGCGAAAATGCGGGTCATGGCGCCGAAGATGCAGCGGCTAAAGGAACAGTACGGGGATGACCGTCAGCGCATGCAGCAGGCGATGATGGAGCTTTACAAGACCGAGAAGATCAATCCGCTTGGCGGATGCTTGCCCATCCTCGTTCAGATTCCTGTATTTATCGCGCTGTACTGGGTATTGCTCGCGAGTTTCGAGTTGCGGCAGGCGCCCTTTTTCGGATGGATTCACGATCTGGCGGCACCGGATCCGTACTATGTGTTGCCCGTCCTCATGGGAGCGACCATGATCATCCAGACGCGGCTCAATCCGGTTCCCCCCGATCCTGTTCAGGCAAAAATCATGAAGATCATGCCCATTGCGTTCAGCATCTTCTTCTTCTTCTTCCCGGCTGGGCTAGTGCTCTACTGGCTGGTGAACAACATCCTTTCGATCGCCCAGCAATGGCACATCACAAGGCGCATGGAACAGGCAGCGCCTGCCCATGGGCGACGCTGACACCATTGCGGCCGTCGCTACCGCGCCGGGGGTGGGTGGAGTCGGAGTGATCCGGGTTTCCGGAGAGCGTGTTCCGGACATACTGATCAAGGTGGTCGGGCGAGCGTTATCGCCAAGGGTGGCGGGCTTTGTTCGTTTTGCCGACGAGGCGGGCGAACTGATCGACGAAGGTCTGGCGTTGTATTTTCCGGGCCCGCGTTCCTATACCGGGGAGGATGTTCTGGAAATCCACGGTCATGGCGGGCCGGTCGTCCTGCGCAGATTACTTGCGCGATGCCTGGGTTTCGGGGCCCGCCTTGCGCAGCCAGGAGAGTTCACGAAGCGGGCGTTCCTGAACGGAAAGATGGATCTGGCGCAGGCGGAGGCGGTAGCGGACTTGATCGTGGCCCGGACGGATCAGGCCGCGCGGAGCGCAGCTCGATCCCTTGGCGGGGAGTTTTCCCGACGGATCCAATCGTTTCAAACGGAATTGACTCAGCTACGGGTGATCGTCGAGGGTTCGATCGATTTTCCGGAGGAAGGGATCGATTTCCTCCAAGACGTTGCAGTGCGCCATCGAATGTCTGCGCTGCTTGCGCTCATCGAGGGAGCACTGCAAGCAGGTGAAATCGGTCGGGCTCAACAGGAAGGCCTCTGCGCGGTACTGGTTGGGCCGCCTAACTCAGGAAAATCAAGCATAATCAATATGTTATGCATGGACGACGTGGCGATTGTTTCCCCGTTTCCCGGTACGACGAGGGACTTGGTTCGCGCTCCCATCCAGATCGATGGGGTACCGATAGAGATCATCGATACCGCCGGGCTTCGCGTGACACCGGATCTGATCGAGAGGCTTGGTATAGAGCGTACTCGAAAGGCGGTTGGAACAGCAGATGTCGTCGTGGTCGTCTCGGATTGCAGCGGTGAGGCTTCCCTTGACCCGTCGATGTTGTCGGAGTTGCCAAGCCATGCTCGCTGGCTACGCGTGTATAACAAGATTGACCTCGTCGGCCTTTCGGCCCGCACCGTGGTTGGTGAGGAGGGTACCGAGGTCTGGGTCTCCGCGCTCACGGGCGAGGGGCGAGAGGATCTTCGCCGCGCGCTCGTGGCCGATTGTGCTGGAGGTGCCGAAGAAGCCTTTGCTGCGCGGACTAGACACCTCGTAGCGCTACGAGCATGCCTGGGTAGCCTGAAACAGGCGCTCGACTTGCTGGATCAAGTTGAGTTGTTGGCAGAGGAGCTTCGGGAGGCTCAACGTGCGCTGGGTGAAATCACGGGGGATTTCGTTGCAGATGACCTCCTTGGGGAGATCTTTGCGAGTTTTTGCATAGGGAAGTAGGTGTCGAGATCTGCGCTCGGCCAAGGGTCGAGTTGTATATACTTGCCTGCCTCCGATGTTTCACGTGAAACGCTTCCGATCGACAGCCTCTATTGAGGACCCATTCATGATAACCGAACGATTCGACGTCATCGTGATCGGAGGCGGGCATGCCGGAACCGAAGCGGCTCTGGCGAGCGCGCGCATGGGCTGCTCTACCCTACTCCTTACGCACAATATAGATACACTCGGACAGATGTCCTGTAACCCGTCAATCGGTGGGATTGGAAAGGGACACCTGGTTCGGGAAGTAGATGCTCTCGGCGGTGCCATGGCACTCGCAGCAGACCAGGCCGGCATTCAGTTCCGGACATTGAATGGGAGCAAGGGGCCGGCAGTTCGCGCGACGCGCGCTCAGGCGGATCGCGTCCTCTACCGGGCTGCAATTCGGCGACGAATAGAGAATCATCCGAACCTGAAAGTGTTTCAACAAGCCGTGGATGATTTGCTTGTCAGTAACCATCGTGCGGTGGGCGCGGTAACTCAGCTGGGTCTGAAGTTTGAAGCCCGATCCATTGTGCTGACAGCAGGGACTTTTCTCGCAGGGCGGGTGCATGTGGGCTTGGAGAACTATCCAGCCGGGCGGGCCGGGGATCCCGCCGCTGTCACACTTTCGGCGCGGCTCAAAGAGCTTGCACTACCGGTCGGCAGGCTGAAAACCGGCACGCCTCCTCGATTGGACGGTCGCTCCATCGATTTCTCGGTTCTTGAGGTGCAGCCGGGCGACGAGCCGACGCCAGTTTTCTCCTACCTCGGGTCGCGCGACATGCACCCCGAGCAGCGGCCCTGCTGGATAACGCACACGAACGAGCGCACGCACGAGATCATCCGGACTGGTCTGGACCGCTCGCCGATGTTCACGGGAGTCATTGAAGGCATCGGCCCTCGCTATTGCCCCTCCGTCGAAGACAAAGTGGTCCGCTTCGCGGCCAAGAGCGCCCATCAAGTCTTCCTGGAGCCCGAGGGCCTGAACACCCATGAGATCTATCCGAATGGGATCTCTACCAGCCTGCCCTATGATGTTCAGCTCGCGGCCGTCCGGTCCATTCGTGGTCTGGAGGGAGCGCACATCCTTCGGCCAGGCTACGCGATTGAGTATGACTACTTCGATCCGCGAGGTTTGACTACCGGGCTACAGTCAAAAGCCATTGCCGGCTTGTTTTTCGCGGGCCAGATTAATGGAACCACCGGCTATGAGGAGGCTGCTGCTCAGGGCCTGCTTGCGGGTATCAATGCCGGCCGCTTTGCCCGTGAACTCGAAAGCTGGTGTCCTCGGAGGGACGAGGCATATCTGGGGGTACTCGTCGACGATCTCGTGACACGCGGGGTGAGCGAGCCGTACCGAATGTTCACGAGCCGTGCGGAATACCGGCTGAGCTTGCGGGAGGACAATGCCGATTTGCGCCTAACTGAGATCGGCCGGCGCCTCGGTGTCGTCGGCGAACGTCGTTGGGAAAGTTTCAATCGCCGAAAAGATGCCCTCGGGCGGACGCTGGCGAAGGTTCAACGCACGCGCCTTGCAGCGAAATCAATGCCGCAGGCTCTATCCGAGCGGCTCTTCCCGGACGGAAACGCAAGAGACGTTTCGCTATGCGAAATCCTGAGGCGTCCCGGGTGGACCTACGAAGACATCGCGCCGTACGTCGACGGTGGTAACGAGGTCTCGGACGATGTCGCCATGCAGGTAGAGATTACAACGAAATATCAAGGATATATCGATCGACAACAGGACCAGGTGGAACGCCAGCGCCGTCACGAAACGACCGAACTGCCCGACGACATGGATTACAACTTGGTCACCGGACTGTCCATCGAGGTGCGACAGAAGCTTTCTAAGCATCGGCCGGAAACCATCGGCCAGGCAGGACGGATTTCCGGGGTCACTCCCGCGGCCATTGCCCTGTTGGTTGTCCACCTGAAGCGCCGGATCGACAGGGTGGAACGCTCCGCCTGATGGAGACGTCCGCCACACTCGAGCACAAGATAGCCGAGCTGGGCATCGAGGCACCTGCGGGGGCTGCCCGCGACCTCGTCCGCTTCCTCGAACTGGTTCGCAAATGGAACAAGGTCTACAACCTGACGAAGATCCTCGGCGACGAGCGGATGGTGATCGAGCATGTCCTGGACAGTCTGTCCGTTCTGCCGCTTCTGCAACCGTCGAATGTCATCGATGTGGGTACCGGAGCAGGCTTTCCGGGGATCCCTATTGCAATCATGAAACCGGCATGGCATTTAACGCTGCTCGACAGCAGCCACAAGCGATGCGCTTTCCTGCGCCAAGCGATCATCGATCTCGAGCTGCCGAATGTCGACATCGCCTGCGCACGCGTGGAACAATTCCTGCCCGCGACGCTCTGCGATACGGCGTTGTGCCGTGCTTTTGCGGAAACCGCCGATTTCGCGAGCATGGCGGTTCGCCTTGTCCACGACAATGGAATTATGGTGGCAATGAAGGGGCTCTACCCCGCAGACGAGCTCGAACGCCTCCCGGGCAACATAAGCGTTCGCGACGTTGTTCGCTTGAAAGTTCCCGGGCTCGACGCACAGAGGCATGCGGTGATAATGACGAAGGCATTGATATGAGCGCGCGGATATTGGCGGTGGTCAACCAGAAGGGGGGGGTCGGCAAGACCACCACGACCGTCAACCTGGCGGCGAGCCTTGCTGCCGCCAAGCGGCGCGTGCTGCTCGTCGACTTGGACCCGCAGGGCAATGCAACTATGGCGAGTGGGGTCGACAAGCGCAGCACCTCGCCAACGGTCTACCATGTTTTGCTCGGTCAGCGCAGCGCCCAGGACGCCATCGTATCCTCGTCGGTCGGGGGATACGACCTGATTGCGTCGAACCGGGAACTCGCTGGCGCCGAGGTAGAACTCGTCGACGTCGAACGACGCGAGAACCAACTCAAGGCGGCCCTGCGTCCTGTTGCCGACCGGTACGACTTCGTTTTCCTCGACTGTCCGCCCGCGCTCAACCTCCTTACTGTGAATGCGCTGGTCGCTGCACACGCTGTATTGATCCCCATGCAGTGCGAATACTATGCGTTAGAGGGATTGAGCGATCTGGTCGAAACGCTCAAGCGAGTGCGCGAGCATCTCAATCCGTCTCTGGAGATCGATGGGTTACTCAGGACGATGTACGACCCACGGAATACCCTTGCTCAACAGGTATCCCGTGACCTGATGGCTCACTTCGGCGAGAAGGTCTATCGCACGATCGTGCCCCGGAACATTCGGCTCGCCGAGGCTCCCAGCTATGGGATGCCCGTGCTTGGGCTCGATCGGAAATCCAAAGGCGCCCTCGCCTATCTTGCACTTGCGGGCGAGATGATTTCGCGGAGCGAACAGTCTGAAGAGGTCGTCCAATAATGGCGAAAATGCGCGGTTTGGGGCGAGGTCTCGATGCCCTGCTCGGCGGCGACAGCACTGCAACAGCGTCGACGACTCCGGGTGAATCGTTGACTACCGTAAACATCGATGCGATACAGCCGGGACGCTACCAGCCGCGCACGCGCATGGATCAGGAGGCCCTTTCCGATCTGGCAAGCTCGATCAGATCCCAGGGGCTCATGCAGCCCATTCTGGTCCGATCCATCTCCACCGGACATTACGAGATCATCGCGGGGGAGCGCCGCTGGCGGGCTGCCCGGATGGCTGGTCTCGGTGAAGTGCCAGTCGTTGTCCGCGAGGTCGGCGACAACGCGGCCCTCGCCATGGCCCTGATCGAGAACATCCAACGCGAGGACCTGAACCCGATCGAGGAAGCCGCCGGCATACAACGCCTGATCGACGAATTCCAAATGACGCACGAAGCGGCCGCCCAGGCGGTGGGACGTTCGCGAAGCGCCGTAAGCAACTTGCTTCGCCTGCTCAGCTTGACCCCCTCCGTGCGAGAATTGCTCGAAGGAGGCACCATCGATATGGGACATGCTCGAGCGCTCCTGGCATTGTCACCCCAGCGTCAAACAGAGGCTGCTCGCGTCGTCGTAGGCAAGGGGCTCTCCGTGCGCGACACCGAGCAGCTGGTCGCGAACCTGATTAAGGATGTACCCGCAAGCCCCAGGCGCCGGGTGGATCGCGACGTCGTGCGTTTGGAAGAAGAACTCTCGGAGCGGGTGGGCACCCGCATCGAAATCAAGCCGGGTACCAAAGGTACCGGGAAAATTATCGTCCGCTACGCGAGCCACGATCATTTCGATGATCTTGTCGCACGGCTCGCCTCCCGGCACTGACATAGAACTTGGCGCTTACGTCCATACGTCGTAGAATTCGGCCTTTCCCCCGGTAGGTCACTCGATGGTCCGGCAGCTCGCGCGACTGTTCGTGCTGCAGGGAGCGATCACGCTGATCGTAGCCGGAGGAATATTCGTCTGGGGCAACTCCAAGGCCAGTGCTGCGGCCCTGATGGGCGGAGCAGCTGCATCGGCAGCGGCCCTGGCGTACGGCGTTGGGTATTGGTTGTGCGCTGGCGGCGGCACCGAGAAGCCCCTGCGGGCCTTTCTGGTCGCGGAGTTGTGCAGGGTCGTCGTCGCCATCGTGTTGTTATGGATTGGCATAACGTCCCTGCCAGGGGAAAGTGCAATTGCATATCTCGGGGCATTCGCCGCGGCCCTGATGGCGTACTTGCTGTTTTTTTTGTTTTGATTTGACGGTTCGAACTGCACAATCGACATGGCCGCAGGCACCACTCTGACTCCGAGCGACTACATCGCTCACCATCTGACCAATCTCCGTGTCACCGTTGGTGAAGGCGGATTCTGGACCCTCAATATCGACTCCATCATCATGGGCTGGTTGCTCGGCGTCATCGGCATCGGCGCGTTTTGGTTCGTGGCACGCAACGCCACCCGTGAGGTACCCGGGCGCTTCCAGGGGTTCATCGAGCTGATCGTCGAGTTTGTCGACAACACCGTCAAAGACGTGTTTCCAGGGAGCCGCAAGTTTCTAGCTCCGCTCGCGCTCACGATATTCGTTTGGGTGTTCGTGATGAACGCCATGGACTTGTTGCCCATCGACTGGGTCGCGACACTCATGCACGCGCTCGGGTTTTCCGCCTGGAAGGCCGTACCGACGACCGACCTGAATACCACCTTTGCCATGGCATGGTCTGTGTTCTTTCTGGTCATATTCTTCAGCTTCAAGGCAAAGGGCGTCGGCGGCTTCATCCACGAACTGTTCACTGCGCCCTTCGGCTCGAACCCGCTACTCTGGATACCTAACCTGCTGCTGAACGTCATCGAACTGCTGGCGAAACCGATCTCACTGGGAATGCGGCTGTTCGGGAACATGTACGCCGGGGAACTCATTTTCATGTTGCTCGGTCTGCTCGGCTCCATCGCGGCATTTTCGATTGGAGGGCTCGTAGCAGGCGCCGCCTCCGTGGTCCTGACCTGGGCGTGGGCGGTGTTCCACATCCTCATCATCCTGCTGCAGGCCTTCATCTTTATGGTGCTGGCGTCGGTCTACATCGCAATGGCCCACGAGCACCACTGAGTCCCATCGTTCGACGTTCCAATCATCTCGGCAAAGCAAGAAAGGAAACGCAATGCAACAGTTCCTCGCGGAAATCCAGGCATATACCGCACTCGGCATCGGCATCATCATCGGCCTTGGCGCTATCGGCGCTTGTATCGGCATCGGCATCATGGGCTCGAAATTCCTGGAAGCCGCCGGTCGTCAGCCTGAACTCATTCCGCAACTGCAGAAATTCATGTTTCTGTTGGCCGGTCTGATTGACGCGGCGTTCCTGATCGGCGTCGGTATTGCCATGTTCTTCGGTTTCGCGAACCCCCTTCTCTCGGTCATTCGCTAACCGTCAAGCCTAGTAAGAGGTCGTAGCCATGAACATCAACGCGACCCTGCTTGTGCAGGCGCTTTCGTTCGCAGCGCTCATCTGGTTTACGGTAAGGTTCGTCTGGCCCATGCTGACGGACGCCATCGACGACCGGAACAAGCGTATCGCCGACGGGCTCGCCGCTGCCGAGAAAGGCCGCCAGGCGCTCGAGCTGTCTTCGCGACAGGCCGACGATGCGCTGAAAGCGGCTCGCGCACGCGCCGCCGAAATTTTGGCGCAGGCCGACAAGCGGGCGGCTGAAATGGTCGAGCAGGCGAAGACCGCAGCGCGCGATGAAGGCGCGCGGGAAAAGACCGCGGCCAAGGCCGAAATCGAGCAGGAGTATTCACGGGCACGCGAACAGCTTCGGGAGCATGTCGCGGCATTGGCGATCGCCGGGGCAGAGAAAATTCTCCGTCGCGAGGTCGACGCAAAGGCGCACAGCGATATGCTGAACGCTATCAAGCAGCAGATCTAACGATGGCCGAACTGAGCACGCTCGCCCGCCCATACGCTGAAGCGGTATTCCGCATTGCCGACAGCAGCGGAACGCTCGGCGATTGGTCCGTGACGCTGTCCGACCTCGCCCATGTATCGGTCGATCCATCGATCTCAGCGGCCATCGATGATCCGAATGTACCGTCGCCGAAGGTAGCGGGGCTCTTCATTCAGGTACTCGCCGGAAGATTGACTGCTGAGGCGGAAAATTTCGTCCGGGTATTGGCGGAAAACCAGCGGTTGGAATTGTTGCCGGAGATCTCTGTGCAGTACGAAGTCCTCAAGAACGACCGCGAGGGCATCGTCGACGCACAAGTGACCTCCGCCTTTCCCATGACGGATACCCAGCTTGCCGAACTCGCAGTTCAGCTCGAAAAGAAAACGGGCAAGCGGGTCAAGGCGCAGGTCAGCGTAGACCCTGAATTGATTGCAGGCGTGCGCATCGTGATTGGCGACAAGGTGATCGACGGATCTGCGCGCGCCCAACTGACCGCGCTCGAAGCCGCACTCAAACATTAGGAGTAGTCATGCAGCTCAATCCCTCCGAGATCTCGGAACTGATCAAGAGCCGAATCCAAAACCTCGACGCCGGCGCCCAGATGCGCACGCAAGGCACGGTCGTTTCCGTGACCGACGGCATTTGTCGCGTCCACGGCCTCTCGGACGCCATGCAGGGGGAGATGCTCGAGTTCCCCAGGAACACCTTCGGCCTCGCCCTGAATCTCGAACGCGACTCCGTGGGCGCCGTCATCCTGGGCGAGTACGAGCACATTACCGAAGGCGACCAGGTAAAGTGCACCGGTCGCATTCTCGATGTTCCTGTCGGTCCGGAGCTTCTCGGCCGCGTCGTTAACTCGCTTGGGCAGCCGATCGACGGCAAAGGACCGATCAACGCCAAGATGACCGACGTGATCGAGAAGGTCGCCCCGGGGGTCATCGCGCGCCAATCGGTGTCGCAGCCAGTCCAGACCGGGCTTAAAGCCATCGACGCCATGGTGCCTGTCGGTCGTGGGCAGCGCGAACTCATCATCGGTGATCGCCAGACCGGCAAGACGGCCGTTGCCGTCGATACAATCATCAACCAGAAGGGCAAAGACCTTTTTTGCGTCTATGTGGCGATCGGTCAGAAGGCTTCCACGATTGCAAACGTCGTGCGTAAGCTCGAAGAGCATGACGCGATGGCGTACACGATCATCGTCGCAGCATCGGCATCTGAATCGGCCGCCATGCAGTACATTGCGCCCTATTCCGGCTGCACGATGGGCGAGTACTTCCGTGATCGCGGCCAAGATGCCCTGATCATCTACGACGATCTGACCAAGCAAGCCTGGGCCTATCGACAGATTTCCCTACTGCTCCGCCGGCCCCCCGGTCGCGAAGCCTACCCCGGAGACGTGTTCTATTTGCACTCGCGCCTGTTGGAGCGGGCTGCACGAGTGAACCCGGAGTACGTCGAGGCATTTACCAAAGGCGAAGTGAAAGGCAAAACCGGTTCGCTGACCGCCTTGCCCATCATCGAAACACAAGCGGGCGACGTGACCGCCTTCGTGCCGACGAACGTGATCTCGATTACCGACGGCCAGATCTTCCTCGAAACCGACTTGTTCAATGCAGGCATTCGTCCGGCAATCAACGCTGGCATTTCGGTATCCCGCGTCGGCGGCGCCGCCCAGACCAAGATCATGAAGCGTCGCGATACCGGGGGCGGTGTGCGACTTGCGCTTGCTCAATACCGCGAGCTTGCCGCGTTTGCACAGTTTGCGTCCGATCTCGACGAAGCGACCCGCAGGCAGCTGGAGCGAGGCCGGATGGTCACGGAACTGATGAAGCAGTCACAGTATCAGCCGCTCCAAGTCTGGGAAATGGCGTTGACGCTCTTCGCTGTGAACAACGGTCACTTCGATGACGTTGACGTCAAGAAAGCACTGGCCGCAGAGCGATCATTGCGTGAGTTCCTGAAGGCCAAGTACGCCGACCTCGTCGATCGCATGGAAGACAAGAAGGACTTGTCCGCCGACGACGAAAAGGCGCTCAACGAAGCCATCAAGGACTGGAAGAAGACCGAGACCGTATGAGCCTGAGTCCCGCCAACACGCGCGGGCTCAAGGGCGGAAGGTGAAGCAATGCCGGGAACCAAAGAAATCCGGATGAAAATCCGCAGTGTCCAGAACACGCGGAAGATCACCAAGGCGATGGAAATGGTCGCCGCATCCAAGATGCGGCGGGCCCAGGAACGCATGCGTACTGCGCGTCCCTACGCGGACAAGATCCGAAACGTCGCTGCACATATCAGTCACGCGAACCCGGAATATCGGCATCCGTACCTCGTCCGCCGCGACTCCGTAAAGCGCGTTGGTATCATCGTCGTGACGACGGACAAAGGCTTGTGCGGCGCGCTGAACACCAACGTGCTCCGCGTCGTGCTGAGCAAGTACAAAGAATGGCAGGCTGCCGGTGAAGAAATCGATGTCTGTTGCATCGGCAACAAGGGCCTCGGTTTCATGCAGCGGCTCGGTGCGAACATCGTCTCCCAAGCCACCGGACTCGGTGATCGACCACAGATGGAATCCCTCATCGGCGCCGTCAAGACGATGCTCGACGGCTACGCGACCGACCGGTTCGATCAGCTGGAAATCTTCTACACGAAATTCATCAACACGATGAAGCAGGAAGCGGTCATGGAGCAGCTGCTCCCGTTGACCGGTGATCGACTCGGTGCGCCCGAAACCTCCTGGGATTACCTATACGAGCCCGATGCAAAGGCCGTCCTGGATCAAGTGCTCACTCGCTATATCGAGTCGATCATCTACCAGACCGTGGCCGAGAACATGGCTTCCGAGCAATCGGCACGCATGGTCGCAATGAAGTCGGCATCCGACAACGCCGCCACGCTGATAGACGAGTTGACACTCATCTACAACAAAAATCGGCAAGCGGCGATCACCAAAGAGATCGCTGAAATCGTGGGCGGAGCGGCGGCTGTTTGACGACAGCTCGCGAGAACATCCTTTTCGATAGCAGGCATACATCATGAATCTTGGAACCATCGTACAGTGCATCGGCGCGGTCACCGATATCTCGTTCCCCCGCGAAGCGATGCCGAAGGTCTACGACGCTCTGGTGCTCGAAGACACGGGCGACCTTGGACTGGCCGAGAAAGGTCTGACCTTCGAGGTCGAACAGCAGCTCGGCGACGGGATCGTCCGCTGCATCGCCATGGGATCCTCGGACGGCCTGCGCCGCGGCCTCAAGGTGCGTGGAACGGGTGCCGGAATCTCTGTTCCGGTTGGCAACGGTGTGCTGGGTCGCGTGATGAATGTGCTGGGTCGCCCCATCGACGAGCGCGGTCCAATTCAATCGACCGAAACGCGCGCGATCCATCAACCCGCTCCGAAGTTCGACGAGCTTTCGCCTTCGGTGGATCTGCTCGAGACAGGCATCAAGGTGATCGACCTCATCTGCCCATTCGCCAAAGGCGGCAAGGTTGGTCTGTTCGGCGGCGCCGGCGTCGGCAAGACCGTGAACATGCTTGAGCTCATCAACAACATCGCCAAGGAACACTCCGGGCTGTCGGTATTTGCCGGCGTAGGTGAGCGTACCCGCGAGGGCAACGACTTCTATCATGAAATGTCGGATGCCAAGGTCATCGTGCAGGAAGATCTCTCGCAATCGAAAGTGGCGATGGTGTTCGGTCAGATGAACGAACCTCCCGGCAACCGTCTGCGCGTTGCACTGACCGGCTTGACCATGGCCGAGCGCTTTCGCGACGAAGGACGGGACATCCTCTTCTTCGTCGACAACATCTACCGCTATACGCTGGCTGGAACGGAAGTGTCCGCCCTTCTCGGCCGGATGCCTTCCGCGGTGGGCTATCAGCCGACGCTCGCCGAGGAAATGGGGCGACTGCAGGAGCGCATCACCTCGACGAAGGTCGGCTCCATCACGTCGATCCAAGCCGTGTACGTGCCTGCCGACGATTTGACCGACCCTTCCCCGGCCACGACATTCGGCCACCTCGACGCAACCGTGGTGTTGTCTCGGGACATTGCAGCACTGGGCATTTATCCGGCGGTCGATCCACTCGACTCAACTTCGCGCCAGATCGATCCGAACGTTGTCGGCGAAGAGCATTACTCCACGACTCGCGCTGTGCAGGCGACCCTTCAGCGGTACAAAGAGTTGCGCGACATCATCGCGATCCTCGGCATGGATGAACTCGCGCCGGAAGACAAGTTGGCGGTCGCTCGTGCCCGGAAGATACAGCGCTTCCTATCGCAGCCGTTCCACGTTGCCGAAGTGTTTACCGGGTCGCCCGGCAAGTACGTAACGCTCAAGGATACGATCCGCGGTTTCAAGATGATCGTCAACGGCGAGTGCGATCAGTTGCCCGAACAGGCTTTTTACATGGTCGGTACCATCGACGAGGCCTTCGAAAAGGCGAAGACGCTCAAATAGTGTTCTTCCGAAGGCCGGAAACGAGGAGTACGAATGGCTCAAACCATGCAGGTCGATGTGGTCAGCGCCGAGGAGCAGATCTTCTCGGGCGCGGCAGAGTTTGTGGTGTTGCCAGGCGAGGCAGGCGAGCTTGGAGTTTACCCGCGCCATGCGCCACTCATCACCCGAATCAAACCCGGCACCGTGCGAATTCGAGTTCCGGACCGGGCGGAAGAGGAGCTGATCTTCGTCGCTGGCGGCGTGCTGGAAGTACAACCGAACATGGTCACTGTGCTTGCAGATACCGCAATTCGCGGCCATGACCTTGACGAAGCGAAGGCGCTCGAAGCACAGAGAAATGCCGAAGAAGCCCGGAAGCAGAGCCTGAGTGCCCAAGAGCTGGCGACCGTCGAAAGCGAGCTCGCGACGATCGCGGCCCAGCTTGCGGCCATACGCAAGCTTCGACAGAAGCGCTAACCGTCGCGACCTGTGATGTGAAATAGGGCAACGAAGGCTGCCCTATTTTGCTTGGCGTTTGCCACTGCGAAGAGGGATCATCATCAGCTTCTTGGAAGCGAACCGTCTCGTTGGCATCGGATGAGCACCGAAACCGTCTACGATCTCGCGATCATCGGGGGAGGCATCAACGGCGCGGGCATTGCCCGGGATGCGGCAGGGCGCGGGCTCTCGGTTGCGCTTTTCGAACGCGGCGATCTTGCTGGTGCCACCAGTTCAGCCAGCAGCAAACTCATTCACGGTGGGCTGCGCTATCTCGAGTACTACGACTTCCGACTCGTGGCCGAGGCGCTGGCCGAACGCGAGACCCTGCTTTCGATCGCGCCCCACATCGTGACTCCGTTGACGTTTGTGCTGCCTCGAGTCGAGGGAATGCGGCCCCGATGGATGTTGCGCGTCGGACTCTGGCTTTACGATCATCTCGCGCGCCGCAGCGTGTTACCGCCGGCACGATCGATTCGCTTCGCCACATCCCCTTATGGACAAGGGCTAAAGCAGAGCGTGATCGATGGCTTCAGCTACGCCGACTGCTGGGTCGATGATTCCCGCCTCGTGGTGTCGAATTGCCGCTCTGCGGCGGATCTCGGTGCCCGGATCGAGCCGCGCACCGAAGTCCGCGCCGCCCGGGCTGACGGCGATCAGTGGCAGGTCAGCCTCCAGCATCCAGATCGCGGTACCCAACGCGTTCATGCACGCGCATTGATCAATGCGGCGGGCCCTTGGACTCGATCGTGGCTTGTCGAGGGGCTGGACCGTCGTCCCAATCACGGCATCCGTCTGGTCAAGGGCAGTCACATTGTCACTGCGCCACTGTATCCGGGCGATCACGCCTTTATCCTCCAGAACGACGACGGGCGCGTCGTGCTCGTCCTTCCCTTCCAGGGTCGGTACTCCCTCATTGGAACCACAGACGTTCCGCATTCAGGGCCGCCCGAAAATGCGGTGATATCGGCCGAGGAGATCACCTATCTGTGTCGAGCCGTGAATCGTTATTTCGCGCGCAACATCGGTTCCTCCGATGTGCTGTGGAGTTTTAGCGGGGTGCGCCCCCTCTACGATGACGGTACACCCAATCCGTCCGAGGTGACTCGTGATTACCGGCTTTTGCTGGACACGGACAGCGGTCCTCCCCTGCTCTCCATCTACGGCGGAAAAATCACGACGTACCGCCGCCTCGCCGAGCACGCGCTGACAAAGCTGGTTCCGTGGTTTCCCTCGATGCGGGGGCCCTGGACAGCTAACGCGCCACTGAGTGGCGGCGAGTTGCAGGAGGGGCGGCAGCGCTACCTGAACAACCTGGCCGCCCGCTACCCCGCGCTGTCGATTCCCCTGCTGGAGAGCATCGCATCCCGGCACGGCTCCAACACTCCCCTCATCCTCGGCGACGCGGAAACGCAGCACGACTTGGGCGTGCATTTCGGGGAAAATCTCTACGCGAGGGAAGTCGACTACCTCATTGATCGCGAATGGGCACTGACCGCGGACGACGTCCTCTGGCGGAGGACTAAAGCAGGCTTGCGGCTGGACGATAATGCTCAAGCCGCACTTGCGCGCTACATGACCGCACGCCTTGGTGCTGCTGCGGCCGTTTGATGAACGTTCGGGGCAACGCCTGTCCCTGAATCGGAGTGACTAGCCACGATGTCGAAAGCCCTGAACGTTGTCGTCCTAGCCGCCGGTATGGGAAAGAGGATGAATTCCCGCATCCCCAAAGTCTTGCACCAGCTCGCGGGTAAGTCGTTGCTCGGTCACGTACTGGATGCAGCACGTAAGTTGAGTCCGAGCCGTATCTGTGTGGTTTACGGGCATGGTGGCGACGCGGTTCCACGAGCACTGAGTGCACCGGATATTGCTTTCGCGCTTCAGGAGCCTCAACTGGGGACCGGGCATGCAGTTCAGCAGGCATTGCCGCATCTCGACACAAGCGCCCCCACCCTCGTCCTCTATGGCGATGTACCGTTGGTTCGCTCAGAAACCCTCTCTGCACTCATCGAGGCAAGCGGCAGTGCGATGGGTGTCCTCACGGTGACGCTCGACGATCCCACTGGCTACGGGCGCATCCTGAGGGGGGCGGAGGGTTCCATCACGGGGATCGTCGAAGAGAAGGATGCGAGCACGTCCCAGAAGTCGATCCGCGAAGTAAACACCGGAATCATGCTCCTCCCCGCATCACGCTTGGGCGCCTGGCTGAACGGACTCAGGAACGACAATGCTCAAGGGGAGTACTACCTTACCGACGTGGTACGAAGCGCTCTTGACGACGACATACCGGTCACCGGTGTTCGCGCCGCGGAGGCCTGGGAGACGCTCGGGATCAATAGCAAGCTGCAGCTTGCTCAGCTGGAGCGCATCCATCAACGCCGGTGCGCCGACGACTTGCTCGCCCGAGGCGTCACGCTTGCCGATCCGGAGCGAATCGACATTCGTGGGACGTTGACGACCGGGATGGATGTACGCATCGACGTCAACTGCATCTTCGAGGGTACCGTCCGGCTCGGAAGTGACGTGAAGATCGGTGCCCACTGCGTGCTGAGCAATGTCTCGGTCGCCGATGGGTGCGAGATCCTGCCCTTCAGTCACGTGACCGAAGCAATGATCGGCGCGAATGCTCGTATTGGGCCCTTCTCGCGAATTCGCCCGGGCGCCCAGCTCGGCGCCGATGTGCATATAGGAAATTTCGTCGAAGTCAAAGCGAGCGAACTCGGCGATGGTGCCAAGGTCAATCATCTGTCCTACGTCGGTGATAGTACGGTAGGCAAGAACGTCAACGTCGGGGCTGGAACGATTACCTGCAACTACGACGGCGCGTTCAAGCATCGCACCATCATCGAAGACGACGTCCATATCGGTTCCGACGTTCAGCTCGTTGCGCCGGTGACGGTGGGGCGGGGGGCTACGGTGGGTGCGGGCACGACCGTCTGGAAGAATGTACCCCCAGGCGGTTTGGTGTTGAACACCAAGGATCAGGTGCAGCGCCCGGATTGGAAGCGCCCCAGCAAAGATCGCGGCTGACGAGCCGATATACAGCAACGGCCCTCCCCGGTACGGACTTTGCCTGGGAGTAGGCTGGTACTAGCAGGCGTGTTAAGGACTTGAGGACAGCACGATCGATGCGTGCTCGTTCTCGATGATCCGGCGCCAGAAACTTTCCTCCCCTAGGCGAGGTGCCATCACATGTGCGGAATTGTCGGCGCGGCCTCCAGCCGCAATATCGTCCCCATCCTGATCGAGGGCCTGCGCAGGCTCGAGTACCGGGGCTACGACTCGGCGGGTCTGGCCGTTGTCAGTCAGGGCCTGCAGCGCCTGCGCTCGACGGGGCGGGTCGCGGATCTGGCCGAGCGGGCGAAAACGTCCGGGGTGGAGGGCACGCTCGGTATCGCGCATACCCGATGGGCGACGCATGGCGCGCCGAGTGAGCGCAATGCGCACCCCCATATCAGCGGCGATCTTGCGGTCGTTCACAACGGCATCATCGAGAATCATGATGCCATGCGCAAGGCCCTGCAAAACGACGGCTATGATTTCGTCTCGGACACCGACACCGAAGTCATCGCGCACCTGATCGAATCACTGCAAAAGCAGGGAAAGGACCTGTACGAGGCTACCCGGGAGGCTGTCGGCAAACTCGAGGGTGCGTATGCCATCGGTGTGATATGCGCGAAGAATCCCGACACGCTCATCGTTGCTCGAAAAGGTGCCCCACTGCTGCTCGGGTTGGGGGATGGCGAATGCTTTGCTGCCTCGGATGTTTCCGCGCTTTTACAGGTCACCCAGCGTGTGATCTATCTCGAAGAGGGTGACTGCGCAGTCCTCTCGACGAACGGCTATTCGATCAGAAACGCCCAGGGTCAGGAAGTCGAGCGGCAAGTTCATGTGAGTCAACTGTCAGCGCAGTCGATCGAGCTTGGGCCGTATCACCATTACATGCAGAAGGAAATTTTCGAGCAGCCCGGCGCGGTAGCCAATACGCTGGAGAATGTCTTCGGGGCGCGATCGCTTCAACCCGAACTCTTCGGCGTAGAAGCGGCAGCGCTGTTTGACGGCCTGACATCGGTCAATATCGTCGCATGCGGCACGAGCTATCATGCCGGCGTCGTTGCCCGTTATTGGATCGAGAGTTTGACCGGGCTTCCATGCAACGTCGAAATCGCGAGCGAGTACCGCTATCGCACAAGCGTCGCTGATCGTACCGGTCTCTTCGTGACCATTTCGCAATCGGGCGAAACGGCGGACACGCTGGCGGCTCTCGCCCATGCCACCAGCCTGGGCTACGAGCGCACGTTGACGATATGCAATGTGCCCGAATCGGCGTTGATGCGCCAATCACGCCTGCGGTATCTGACCCGTGCAGGACCGGAAATTGGAGTTGCTTCGACCAAGGCATTTACGACCCAACTCGCATCCCTCTTTCTGCTCACGCTGGTGCTTGCACGTTGTAGGGGCCGCCTCAGTGCGGAGGAGGAGGCAAAGCATCTCGCGGCGTTGCGACACCTGCCCGCCGCTCTGCAGGTGGTTCTTCAGGTCGAGGAGCGGGTGATCGCATGGGCCAAGCGCTTTGCGTCCAAGCACCACGCATTGTTCCTCGGTCGTGGAATCCACTACCCGATCGCGATGGAAGGGGCTCTGAAGCTGAAGGAGATCTCCTACATCCATGCGGAGGCCTACGCTGCGGGCGAACTCAAGCACGGCCCCCTTGCGCTCGTCGATGCAGACATGCCGGTCGTGACGGTCGCACCGAACGACTCGCTATTGGAGAAGCTAAAGTCGAACATGCAGGAAGTGCGCGCACGTGGAGGCGAGCTTTACGTATTCGCCGACGAAAACACCCACATCGAGGAGTCTGATGGGGTCCACGTCATCAATCTGACGGATCACGCCGGGTTGCTCTCGCCCATCCTTCACGTAGTCCCGCTGCAGCTTCTTGCGTATCACGCTGCGTTGCAGAAGGGAACAGACGTCGACAAGCCTCGGAATCTTGCGAAGTCAGTCACGGTGGAATGAGGTCCTTCCTGTGACTTCGGTCCGTGCCGCTATGCAATAACTGCGCGCAAAGCTGCGGCGCCTCGTTGCGCTTACCAGGCGCTTTAGTTAGCGTCGCGAGCGGGCCAGTTCGACCAGTGACTGAACGACGGGGATGATGAGCGAGATGTCGTCGGTCATTCCGCTCGAGGTCAGATAGCGACCATCGACAACGATGGAAGGGGTGCCCTGAATGTCGTAAGCGGCGGTCAACTTGCGCGCCTCCTCGACTTTGCGTGTGGTTTCTGCCGATTGATAGATCTCCAGCCAGCGCTGACGATCTATGCCGTGTTTCGCGGCCCAGTCGGCCATGACGTCCGGCTTGCTCATGTGCAGCTTTTCGTTGTGGTAGCTTTTGTAGACTTCGTCGTGCAATCGTTCCACTTCGTCGAGCGCTTCGAGGGTGTAGTACGTCCGCGCGAGCGGTACCCAGATATCCCGGCGGATGGCCGGCACGCGCCGAAAGACGATGTCCCCGCCTTGCGCTTTGCGCCATGATTCGAGGGCAGGACGCAATTCATTGCAATAGGGACACGCATAAAAGAAGAAATCAATGACTTCGATGCGACTGGCGTCGACGACGGGCTGGGGTTTGATCTCGCGATAGTTGTCCCCGCGCTTCAGCGTGATCTTGGCCGGCGTTGTTTGCGCCAGTACCGACGAGAGGCCGAGGCAGCAAAAAAACAGCAGGAACGCTCGGGCGACTAGGCGTTGCATGGCTGTTCTCCCGGGTTGCGAATCGCGTGAAAGCCTGGATCTACTTTTTCGCTGGCGTTGCTTTGCGTGCCATCGCGACGAGCTCGTTCATGACCTCGCCGAAGCGCTGATAGTCGATCTTGTCGCCTTTGGGGGTCATCGAGGGACCAGTGAGGTAGCGGCCTCCGATAACGACCGACGGTGTTCCAGTGATGTTATACGCCCGGGTGAGCTGCAGTGAGCGCTGGGTCTTCGTCTGTACCGCGAACGAATCGAACGCTGCACCGAGCTTGTTCACGTCGATACCACGTCGACCCGCCCAGTCCAGCAGGATCTTGCGCTCGCCGAGATTCGCGTTCTGCTGGTGTACCGTGTTGAAGACGTCGTCGTGAAACTTCTCAAGGGCGCCGATGGCTTCCAGGGCATAGTAGGTTCTGGTGAGTGGCACCCAGGATTCGCGGAAGATCGTGGGCATGCGGCGGAACTCGACATCCTTGGGCGCGGATTTCAACCACGCTTTGAGTGCCGGCTGGAACGAATAGCAGTGCCCGCAACCGTAGTAGAAGAATTCTATGACCTCGACCTTCCTGGGATCGGTGCCCTCGAGCGGCGGCAGTGCCGGCTCGATCAAGGTGTATTCCTTGTCCCTCACCGGGGGCGCCGCCAGGCTCGTGGGTGTCCAGGCCACGAACGCGAGTGCGGTCGCTGCTGCCGCAATCCATTTCCCGATCATCGTCTCTCCTAATCGTTTGGGGCACGCCGTTGCGGGGCGGGCCGTACGCCGTCAGTTCGTCTTTTCGCGACCCTTGATCAGAGTACTGTCGATGCCGTTTTGTTTCAGGATGTCGCGCGTGCGGTTGACTTCGTCCACCTTGCTGAATGGACCGATTCGGACACGATGGAAAGTTCCGCGATCGCCGCTTGCTCCGGTTTGAACCGAAGCTTCGATACCGAGCATCCCCAGTCTCGCCCTCATGTTGTCGGCGTCCGTAGCGTTCTGGAAGGCACCGGCCTGAAGAAAGAATTGCTCCTTCGAAGCTGTTGCGGCCGGGGGCTGTTCCGCTTCCTTCTCTGGCGCGGGCGGAGGTACCGGAGCCGACTTGGACTTGGGCGGATCGTCTGCGCCGGGGAGGATGTTGTAGAAGTCGAAGCGCGGCTTGTCGTCGGACTTGTCCTGGGCGGGATCGCCAGCTTTGGTCGACGGGGCAGCCTTGATCCTGTCCTCGGATTTCGCCGGGGCTTCGATGCTCTTGCCCTTCGATACGAAGGGGCCAGGGACTTTATTGAGATACAGGGCGACGCCCAAAGCGATCGCCAAGCCGAGAAGCAAGCCGATCAGGATGCCGACGAGCAGCGAACTGCCCGATCCTGACGATGGCGCTTTCTTGCTGCGGTTCGGGGGTTTGTAGTCGCGGGTCATGGCCCGGGGAAGTATGGCATCGGACGACGCGCGATATTACATTTTTTCCGGGGCGCTTACACCCAAGAGGGTCAGACCGTTTCGCAATCCTTGTCGCACGGCGGCGACGAGGGCGAGACGTGCTTGCCGCACCGACGGGTCATCGACGAGGAATGGAACGGCATTGTAGTAACTGTGGAAGTCTGCACAGAGCTCCCTCAGGTAGAAGGCGATGAGGTGTGGTGAGAGTTCGCGTGCAGCGGCGGTCACGATCTCAGGATATTCCCCGAGGCGACGCGCCAATGCGATTTCCTGCGCTTCCCGCAGCTGCGCGAGGTCGGCGCCTGCCAGCACCGTGGGATCCCCCCCCCAGTTTGCCAGCACGCTGCAAATACGGGCATGCGCGTACTGGAGATAGTAGACCGGATTGTCGAGACTCTGGCTCTTGGCGAGATCGAGGTCGAAATCAAGATGCTGGTCGCTCTTGCGCAGCACATAGAAGAAGCGTGCCGCGTCGTTTCCGACTTCGCCGCGCAGTTCGCGCAGCGTGACGAACTGGCCCGCACGAGTGGACATCGAGACCTTCTCGCCGCCCCGATACAGGACCGCAAACTGCACCAATGCCACGTGCAGCCGTTGCGCATCGGCACCGCTTGCCTGCAGCGCACCCTTGACGCGGGGGATATAGCCGTGATGATCGGCACCCCACACATCGATGACGCGGGCAAACCCGCGTTCGAATTTGTCGAGGTGATAAGCGATGTCCGACGCAAAGTAGGTATAGACCCCGTTCTCCCGACGGATCACGCGGTCCTTCTCGTCGCCGAATGCCGTGGAACGAAACCAAAGCGCGCCGTCGTGCACATAGGTGTGTCCTGCGGACTCCAGCTTCGTGACCGCTTGTTCGACCTTGCCATCGGTGTAGAGCGACTGTTCGGAGAACCAGCGGTCGAATGTGACGCCGAACTCTTCGAGATCCTGGCGGCAGTCGGACAGTTGCGCTTGCAGAGCAAAGCCGTGGACGACTGCGTAGTCCGTACCCAGGAGCGACTTGGCGGTTGCAATGAGGGCGTCCACGGTCTGCTCGGCGTCACTGACGTTGTCGCCGTCGGCATCCACGTGTCGACGCCCGTGCACGAGCAGCTTCACACTGGTCGATTCCACTTCGCTGGCGGGGCGTACGTAGCGTTCGCCATCCCGAGCCCGAAGCTGCGCCGCCATCGCTCGAACGTATTCGCCCTGGTACGCATTCGACGGAAAAGTCAGCGCGACCCCGGCGAGTTCCAGATAACGCAGCCAGGTAGACAACGCCAGAATGTCCATCTGGCGTCCGGCATCATTGACGTAATACTCGCGCGTGACGGTGTAACCCGCAGCAGCCAGGATGTTCGCGATGCATGCGCCGTACGCGGCACCTCGCCCATGACCGACATGGAGGGGGCCCGTCGGATTCGCCGAAACAAACTCGACTTGGACGGAGCTGCCTCCGCCTGCTTCGGAACATCCGAACGCGGAGCCCGATACGAGGGCACTGCGAACCACGCGTACTTTGGCCTGAGGGTGCAGCTTGAAATTGATGAAGCCGGCTCCAGCGACTTCGACCCCGGCGACGTCCTCGGCGGGCGGCATGGCGTCCACCAACGCTTGCGCAATGGCTCGGGGCGGTTGCTTCAGTTCTCGCGCCAGCTGAAGCGCTATGTTGGAGGCATAGTCGCCGTGGCTCGCCTGTTTGGGCCGGTCGAGTGTCAAGGCGATGTCGCGAGATGCGGGCGCGACCCTGGCAAGGGCGGCGCGAAGCTGGTCGAGCACTTGTGTCTGCAGTGGATCGGTCACGGGAGAACGAACGCAGGAAATGCGGTGTGATCGCCGGATACTCGGGGGCTGAATTCTAGCATGCGGGGGTCGAGTGCCTTTCTCACAGGCTTAGCGGATCGACGTCGATGCCCCAACGTGCGCCGTAAGCACGCATCTCGACCAGCTTCGCGGACCAGCAATCGAGAAATGCGTGCAACGAGGAACGGGCATCGGACTGGACCAAGAGTTGAGCCCGCTCCTTTCCCTTCAGACGTTCCATCGCGGCAGGGGTCGGTTCGAATACCTCCACGTCTTGTGCCATCCCGGCGGCAAGCTGGGCTGCTTGCGCAAGAAAGTCGAGCGCGTGTTTCAGTTGCGTCGCCTCGGCTCGCAGCACCGCCTGATGGACGAACGGTGGAAACCGGGCAAGCTTGCGTTCCTCCAGCAATGTCCGGGCGAACCCCGTGTAGTCATGGGCCTGTACGGCGCGAAAAAGAGGATGTGTCGGAAACTGCGTTTGAATGAGGACTTCCCCCGGCACCCGCCCGCGACCGGCGCGACCGGCCACCTGGATCAATTGAGCGAACAGATGCTCCGAGGCGCGGAAGTCGGTGCTGTACAACGACTGGTCCGCGTTCAAGACGCAGACGAGGCCCAGGCCGGGGAAATCGTGACCCTTGGAGAGCAGTTGCGTCCCGACGAGGATATCCACATCGCCTCGTTCGACGCTGCTTCGCATGTCCTTCCATGCATCCTTCGCCCGGGTGGTATCGCGATCGACGCGCAGGATCCGTGCGCTTGGGAATGCTTCGGCCACCGCCGTTTCGACTCGCTGGGTGCCATACCCGATCGGGTGCAGGTCCACGTTGCCGCAACTCGCGCAGGCGGCAGGGACGGGCTCGGCGTGCCCGCAGTGATGGCACATCAGCCGCAATCGGGGCCGATGCAGGACCAATCGGGCGGAACAGCGATGACAACTCGGCGCCCAGGCGCAGGCACTACAGACGAGCACAGGCGCATAGCCTCGGCGATTGATGAAGATGAGCACCTGCTCTTGCCGCTCGAGCCGTGTGCGGACCGCCGCCAGGACCTCTTCGCTCAAGCCTCGCATCCGCTCTCCCATCGCTATCGTCCGCACCGACGGCAGCGGCGCATCGTTCGCACGATGCGTGAGCGTCAACATCCGGTACCGACCGCGTATTGCGGCCTGGTACGACTCGAGTGATGGGGTTGCGGAACCAAGAACGACGGGAACACTCCGCTGCCGCGCTCGCCAGACGGCAAGGTCGCGTGCCGAATATCTCATGCCTTCGATTTGCTTGTACGAGGCATCGTGTTCTTCATCGACGACAATCAGCCCGAGGCGAGGCATCGGCGTGAAGACTGCAGATCGGGTCCCGAGAACGATGTGCGCAGAACTGTCATGTGCGGCCAGCCAATGACGCATTCGGTCGCCATCGGATAGACCGCTGTGCATCGTCACGAGGTGCCATTCGGCGAAACGGGCTCGCACGCTACTCTCGAGTTGCGGGGTGAGTCCGATCTCCGGCACGAGCAGCAGTATTTGGTGTCCCGCGCCAAGCATCGCGTTCATCGCGTGCAGATAGACTTCCGTCTTCCCGCTTCCGGTGATGCCATGAAGCAACCAGGCGTGGAACTGATTCGGTTCCGCGACGATGGCCTCCACCGCGATGCGCTGCTGCTCGGTCAGTGCCGGGCGCACGATCGAATCGTTGCTGTCCGCGACATGTCGTGCTTCGCCCGTCTTTTTGTATGGATCGGCTTGGGCCCAGCCCTTTTCGAGCAGCGCCTTGAGCGCTCGACGGTCATTCGCATCCATCGAGTCGATCGAGTCGGCGTCGAAGCGAGGTACGTCGCAGAGGCGTTTGAGCAGTCGAGCAAGTGCCGGCGCTCGCTTGAGTCCCTCGTCGAGTGCCCTTCGGCCCATCGAGGTTGCGACGACTGCATACCGTTGTCGAATCGTTGTGGGGCGCTGGGAACGAAACCGCGCAGGCAAGGCGCCCGCAACGACTTCGCCGATCGGGTGATGGTAGTAGTCGCTGCAGAAGCGAAGCAGGCCGAGGACATCACCCGGCATTGGGGGCATGTCGCGCAGGATTTCTTCGGCGGGCCTGACGTTTTCGGGGGCTAACGCGGACACTGCGCCGATTCCCATGATGATGCCCACGATGTGCTTGCGCCCGAAGGGCACGCGGACCCGGCAACCGACGTCCTCGGGGCGAACGTGTTCGGCGCGGTAGTCGAACAGCGTCGGTAGCGGGACATCGAGAGCGACTTGGATGTAGGTCATCAGGGCATCAAAGCTGGAGAATCAGTGAGCTACGGCGTACCGTTCATCCTGTGGATAAAACTGTTGATGATTTCGCCCGGTACCGAACACCGGCTCCTTCAAAATGCGTATCCACCTTGTATCGATGGTGGTTGTCGTTCAATAACAATATGTTGCACCTACGTCGCCGAGGTAGGCGAGGTGTCGTTGCAGGCCATTGCCCGTGAAGGCTTGCTGTGCATAACTTTCAGGGGAGGGATCCCGGCAAGCCGCGATTGCCAAGGGTTTGCGGGGAGGCTGCCCGGAAAGCCGCGCTACGTAACGTGGTACGGACGGCTTAACTGGTGAACCGCATCCACCAACGCTTTCACGTGCTCGGGCGGCGTGAACTGCGACACGCCGTGGCCAAGATTGAATACGTGCCCGGCCCCGGATCCGAATGAAGCCAGGACGGCCGCCGCCTGTTTTTCAATGACCTCGGGGGAGGTCATCATGATCGCAGGATCCAGGTTGCCCTGAAGGGCCACCTTGTTGCCGATGCGCCGACGTGCTGCGGCGAGGTCGATGGTCCAGTCCAGCCCGACCGCATCGCAGCCGGAGGCTGCGATTCCTTCGAGCCACAACCCCCCGCCCTTGGTGAAGACGATGACGGGCACGCGCTCACCTGCGTGCTGCCGCGTCAAGCCGGCGACGATCTGGGACATGTAGCTTAGTGAAAACTCTTCGTACGCGGATTGGGAGAGCGAACCGCCCCAGGTGTCGAACAGCATGACGGCCTGGGCGCCGTGCTCGATCTGCGCATTGAGATACGCCGTCACGGATGCCGCCGTGACCGTCAAAATGTGATGCAGCAGATCAGGGCGCCCGTAGAGCATCTTCTTGAGCGTGACGAAGTCGGTCCCGGAGCGGCCTTCCACCATATAGCACGCCAGTGTGAACGGGCTGCCCGAAAAGCCGATCAGCGGTACGCTATCCGCCAGCGCTTTGCGACACTGCGCCACCGCATCGAGGACGTAACGAAGGTGCGCATCGGGATCCGTGCGATCCAGATTCCTGATCTCCCATTCCTCCCGCAGCGGCCGCTCGAACCGAGGACCCTCACCTTCGGCGAAATAGAGACCGAGGCCCATCGCGTCGGGAATGGTCAGGATGTCGGAAAAAACGATCGCCGCATCAAGATCGAACCGTGCGAGGGGTTGAAGGGTGACTTCCGTCGCCAGGTCGGGATTGCGACAAAGATCGAGAAAACTACCGGCCCTGGCGCGAGTTTGGTTGTACTCGGGCAGGTAACGGCCAGCCTGCCGCATGATCCAGACGGGCGTATACGGCGTCGGTTGCCGCAGCAAAGCGCGAAGGAAAGTATCGTTGCGCGGACGCGTCATGGCAGCGGCAGCCCTCTCAGGGGGGAAGTCCTAACCGATGGACCCGTCAACGCGGAAGCGTCGAGTGTCCCATCAGAAACTCGTCGACGGCATGCGCACATTGACGACCTTCGCGAATCGCCCATACGACGAGCGATTGTCCGCGCCTCGCATCGCCGGCGGCGAATACGTTTTTGGCCGAGGTTCGATATGCGGACGAGCCGTCGGTGTCGGCACGAGCATTGCCGCGGTTGTCTCGTTCGACCCCGAAAGCGTCGAGGGCTCGAGCAACCGGGGAAACGAAGCCCATCGCGAGCAGCACGAGATCGGCACGCATCTCGAACTCGCTGCCCGGGACTTCCACCATGCGCATCGCGCCGGTGTCCGGATTCTTGTCCCAATCGACCCGAACGGCGATGAGTTTGGACACTTTCCCATCCGTACCTTCGAAACGCTTGGTGCTTACCGACCAATCCCGATCGCAACCTTCTTCGTGCGAGGAAGACGAGCGCAATCGAATCGGCCAGTACGGCCAAACCGGATTCGTACTCGGCGAGGGTGGCATCGGCAGCAACTCGAACTGAGCGACCGATGCGGCGCCGTGACGATTGGAGGTGCCGACACAATCCGAGCCGGTATCTCCGCCCCCGATCACGACGACATGCTTGCCGGCGGCGTTTAATTCCGGGACCTCCTGATCGCCGGCGACTCGGCGATTCTGCAAAGGCAGAAAATCCATTGCGTAGTGGATGCCGGCGAGGTTGCGGCCGGGAATCGGCAGGTCGCGCGGCTGCTCGGCCCCTGCGGCGATCACCACCGCGTCGAAGTCCGCCATGAGCTTTTGAGCGTCGATTGACGCCGGCGCTTCGTTTCCAGCGCCGGCAGGAACACCGCCCACGCTACTGTTGGTTCGGAATTCGACGCCTTCTGCTTTCATTTGCTCGAGACGACGATCGATCAGAGACTTCTCCATTTTGAAGTCCGGAATGCCGTATCGAAGCAAGCCGCCTACGCGGCTGTTCTTTTCGAAGACAACGACATCATGCCCGGCACGCGCCAACTGCTGGGCACACGCGAGTCCCGCGGGGCCGGAACCCACAATGGCTACTCGCTTACCCGTGCGGTGCACTGCGGGATGGGGTACGACCCAGCCCTGTTCCCAGGCTTTGTCGATGATTGCGTGTTCGATCGACTTGATACCGACCGGATCGTTGTTGATGCGCAGGGTGCAGGCTTCCTCGCACGGTGCCGGGCAGACGCGTCCGGTGAACTCCGGAAAGTTATTCGTCGAATGCAAGACATCGATTGCGTTCTGCCACGCCCCCCGAAACACGAGATCATTCCAATCGGGGATGATGTTGTTGATCGGACAGCCGCTCATGCAGAAGGGCGTCCCGCAATCCATGCAGCGCGCCCCCTGGATGCCTGCCTGCTCGTCGGTGAGATGAGCTACGAACTCGCGCCAGTGTTTGACGCGCTGCACTGGCGCTTCGGAAGCTTCGTTCAGACGCTGGAACTCGAGGAATCCGGTAATCTTGCCCATCTCGCATCATCCTAAATATTCGTCATGCATCGACATGCCCCCTTCGCCGAAGCGGGCATGAGCTGCCACCCTGGTCACGCGGCAAGCTTGCTGGTTTTCGAGGCCATCTCGGTGAGCGCCCGACGGTACTCGTTCGGAAACACCTTCACGAACTGCTCGCGGGCCTCGCCCCAGTTGGCCAGAATGACCTCGGCTCGTTTACTGCCCGTAAGCTTGACGTGATTCCCGATCACTTCCCGAAGCAACGATTCGTCGCTTCGACCCATGTGCCATAGCGCGCGATCGAGCTTGGCTTCCTGCTCGTTCTCTGCAAGCACTTTATCGAGGGCGACCATCGACGCATTGCAGCGCTGAAAGAAGTCTCCCTCCGGGTCGAACACATAAGCGATGCCGCCGCTCATGCCGGCCGCGAAGTTGCGGCCCGTCGCGCCTAATACGACGATCGTGCCGCCTGTCATATACTCGCAACCGTGGTCGCCTACGCCCTCGACGACCGCGAGTGCGCCGGAATTGCGAACGGCAAAGCGCTCGCCGGCTACACCGCGAAAATACGCTTCACCTTCGATGGCGCCGTAGAGAACAACGTTGCCGGTGATGATGTTTTGTGCGGGTTCGCCGCGGAATTTCGGCGAGGGCTGAACGATGATCCGCCCGCCCGACAAACCCTTGCCGCAGTAGTCGTTCGTGTCGCCAGTGATTTCCAGCGTGACCCGCCGTGCCAGGAAGGCGCCGAAGCTTTGCCCTGCCGATCCGGCAAAGCGAACATGCAGCGGCGCGGTCTCAGGCAACCCCTCGTGGCCCCAACGACGAGCGATCTCGCCCGAAAGCATCGTGCCGACGGTACGGTTGATATTGCGTATCGGCATGTCGATCTCGACCGGCTTGCGGCCTTCGATGGCATCCGTTGCAAGCTCGATCAAGCGGACGTCGAGCGCCTTGTCGAGCCCATGGTCCTGCGTTTCACAGTGGAACCGGGCAACTTCGGGGCCCACGGCCGGCTGATGGAAGATCCGGCTGAAGTCGAGCCCCTTCGCCTTCCAGTGCTCAATCCCTTTCTTCATGTCGAGGAGGTCGGCGCGCCCGATAAGCTCATCGAACGTTCGGATGCCCAACTTCGCCATCAGCTCCCGAGCTTCCTCGGCAACGAAGAAGAGGAAATTGACGACGTGTTCGGGTTTGCCGGCGAACTTCTTGCGAAGCACCGGATCCTGGGTGGCGATGCCGACCGGGCAGGTGTTCAGGTGACACTTGCGCATCATGATGCAGCCTTCGGCGACCAGGGGTGCTGTCGCGAAGCCGAATTCATCGGCGCCCAACATGGCGCCGATCACGACGTCGCGACCGGTCTTCATTTGCCCGTCGACCTGGACGGCAATACGGCTGCGAAGGCGATTGAGCACGAGCGTCTGCTGCGTCTCGGCGAGGCCCAGTTCCCACGGTGTTCCCGCGTGCTTGATCGATGACCAGGGACTGGCACCTGTGCCCCCGTCGTGGCCGGAGATCGTGACGTGGTCGGCCTTTGCCTTGGCAACGCCGGCGGCCACGGTACCGACGCCTACTTCGGATACCAGCTTCACGGAAATGGATGCCCGCGAGTTGGCGTTCTTCAAGTCGTGAATGAGCTGGGCGAGGTCTTCGATCGAGTAGATGTCGTGATGCGGCGGAGGAGAGATCAATTCCACGCCGGGCGTCGAGTAGCGCAGCTCGGCGATGTACTCGGACACCTTGCGGCCGGGCAACTGCCCTCCTTCGCCAGGCTTCGCCCCCTGCGCCATCTTGATCTGAATCTGCTCGGCGCTCGACAGGTACTCCGCAGTCACGCCGAATCGGCCTGAGGCCACCTGCTTGATTTTCGACTTGAGGGAGTCGCCTTCCTTGAGCGGCAGATCGACCTCGATTCGCCCGTCGCCTAGCCGGCCCTGAAGCGTTTCGCCGGCCTTGATCGGCGCGTAGCGACGACGGTCTTCGCCGCCCTCGCCCGTGTTCGACTTGCCGCCGATCCGATTCATCGCGATGGCGAGCGTTGTATGCGCTTCGGTCGAGATGGAGCCGAGCGACATCGCGCCGGTCGAGAACCGCTTCACGATCGACGCTGCAGATTCCACTTCGTCGAGCGGCACCGGCGTGCATCGGCCGAAACGGAAGTCGAACAATCCCCGAAACGTCATCATGCGCTTGGACTGATCGTTGATCAGCGTCGCATACTCGCGGAAGGTCGAAAAGCTGCCTTCGCGTGCAGCGCTCTGGAGCTTTGCGATGGCGTCGGGCGTCCACATGTGCTCCTCGCCACGGCTGCGCCAGGCATACTCGCCGCCGGCGTCCAGTGCGTCGGCGAGAACCGGATCGTTGCCGAAGGCGGCCTTGTGCACGCCGATCGCTTCTTCGGCGACTTCGAACACTCCGATGCCTTCCACGTTCGAGGTGGTCCCGGTGAAGTACTTCTCGACCAGCGCTTTCGACAGGCCGACAGCCTCGAAGATCTGAGCACCGGTGTAGGACATGTACGTAGATATGCCCATCTTGGACATGACCTTGCGCAGCCCCTTTCCGACGCCTTTGATGAAGTTCTTGCAGGCTTTCGCGCCATCCACGCCGGCGCCGAGCTTCCCCGACTCTGCGAGCTCGATACATGTTTCGAAGGCGAGGTAGGGATGCACGGCTTCTGCGCCATATCCGCCCAGAAGCGCGAAGTGGTGCACTTCGCGGGCGGAGCCTGTCTCGACCACCAACCCGGTCGACGTACGCAAGCCCCGGTTCACCAGATGCTGGTGAATGGCGGACAGCGCGAGCAACGCAGGAATCGCGACGTGCTCCGAATCGACTTTTCGGTCCGATAGAATGATGATGCTGTCGCCGGAGCGGACGGCGTCTTCGGCTTGAGCGGCAAGGGACGCCAGACGCGCCTCGATTGCCTCCTTGCCCCAGGCAACGGGATAGGTCGTATCCAGTTCGAACGACCTGAATTTGCCGTCGGTGTAGCGTTCGATGTGGCGAATCGTCTCCATCTGCTCGAAGTCGAGAACAGGCTGGCTGATCTCCAGGCGCAACGGGGGATTGGTCTCGTCGATCCCGAGCAGATTGGGTTTGGGGCCGACGAACGAGACGAGCGACATCACGAGTTCTTCGCGAATCGGGTCGATCGGCGGATTCGTCACCTGGGCGAAGAGCTGCTTGAAGTAGTGGTAGAGGGTCTTGTTCTTCGATGACAAGACGGCCAGCGGCGAATCGTTGCCCATCGAACCGATGGCTTCTTCGCCGTTGGTAGCGAGGGCAGAAAGGATGAACTTGATGTCTTCTTGCGTATAGCCGAAAGCCTGTTGGCGATCGAGCATGGATTCGCGCGGCTCCGGGCGCCGCTCGTTGGGGGGCGGCAGATCGTCCAGTTTGACGGATATCCGCTCGATCCACTCGCTGTACGGCTTGGCCGCCGACAGGGTTTCCTTGAGTTCCTTGTCGTCGATGATGCGACCGCGCTCCAGATCGACGAGGAACATCTTGCCCGGCTGTAGCCGCCACTTCTTGATGATTCGATCTTCCGGAACGGGCAGGACGCCAGCTTCGGAAGCCATGATCACGAGATCGTCGTCCGTGACCACATAGCGGGCGGGCCGCAGGCCGTTCCGGTCGAGCGTTGCGCCGATCTGGCGGCCATCGGTGAAGGCGATGGCCGCGGGGCCGTCCCACGGCTCCATCATCGCCGCGTGATATTCGTAAAACGCACGGCGCGCAGGATCCATCAGCGAGTGACCTTCCCACGCTTCGGGGATCATCATCATCATTGCGTGTGCAATCGAGTATCCGCTCATCACGAGCAGCTCGAGTGCGTTGTCGAAACTCGCCGAGTCCGATTGTCCGGGATAGATCAGCGGCCAAAGTTTTTCGACGTCATGACCCAGGATGGGACTCGAGATTGCCCCCTGGCGGGCCCGAATCCAGTTTACGTTGCCACGCAGCGTATTGATTTCACCATTGTGAGCGATCAGCCGGAAGGGATGCGCCAGGTTCCATGCCGGAAACGTATTCGTCGAGAATCGCTGGTGGACCAGCGAAAGTGCCGAAACGAAACGGGAATCCTGCAGATCCCTGTAGTACGTGCCGACTTCGTCGGCCATCAGCATGCCCTTGTACACTATCGTACGGGCGGACATGGAGACGAAGTAAAACTCCTTGCTATGAGCCAGCTTCAACGCCTGAATCGCGTGCCCGGCGCTCTTGCGGATGACGTAAAGTTTGCGTTCGAGCGCGTCCGTGACGGTTACACCCGGGCCCCGCCGGATGAACACCTGCCGGATTACGGGCTCCAGCGCCTTGACGGATTCTCCGAGGTTCGAGCTATCGACGGGCACGTCCCGCCAGCCGAGCAATACTTGTCCCTCGTCCTTGATGGCGCGCTCGATCTCGTACTCGCAAGCGATCCGCGAGGCAGGTTCGCGAGGCAGGAAAACCATCCCGACCCCGTACTGGCCCAGCGGGGGGAGTTTGATGTTCTGACGCGCGAGTTCTTCGCGAAAGAATCGGTCAGGTATCTGCACCAAAATGCCGGCGCCGTCGCTTGCCTTGGGATCGGCCCCGACCGCACCGCGGTGCGTCAAATTCTTCAGGATGAGGAGGCCTTGCTCGACGATTTCGTGCGTCTTCTGGCCCTTGATGTGACAGATGAAGCCGACGCCGCACGCGTCGTGTTCATTGGCGGGATCGTAGAGCCCCTGCGGTTGCGGTGGCATGAGTGCATCCACGGCACGTCTCCTGAAGCATCGGCGGCGAAGTTTTTGCGCCGCACCAAATTGTGGGGAAAGCGTTACAGTGTAACGCGCACCGGTACGCGCCACAATAAACCGTCGCTGGATTCAGCCCTCGGCAGGCGCGCTCATCTGCGTCGCTTAGTGGGTGTCCGTCAGGAGCGGCGAAACCCTTCGATTCCGCAACCGGATACGGGTACCCCAATCAGATCTCGGCCACGGCGAACAGTCTCCGGTGCTCGCGAATCGCGTAGCGGTCGGTCATGCCGGCGATGTAATCCGCAATGGCGCGCTCCAAAGGCTGGCCCTCGACAGGCTCTCTATATTGAGGCGGGAGCATCTTGGGATCGGCCTGGAAGGCTTCGAACAGGTCTTTCACGATTCGGCGGGCCTTGTTTGCCATTCGGGCCACCAGATAGTGCTGGTACAGATCGCGCCGCAGGAACTGCTTCAGCGCCTGCTGCTCGGCAGCCATTGCATCGCTGAAACACACCATGGGGCGGCGGGCTCCCCGTACTTCGGCGAGCGTACGTACTCCCGCGCGGCGAATGTTCTCCCGACTCGTACGAATCAGATCACCGATCAACGCATTGATCATTCGACGAATTGTTTCATGGATAAGCCGACGGTCGACGAGGGCGGGATACAGCTTTTGCACGATTCCGAGGGGACGCGCAAACGCGGGTACCTCCCGGAGTTGCTCGAGCATCAGCAATCCCGAACGCAGACCATCGTCGATGTCGTGATTGTTGTACGCCACCTCATCCGCGATATTCGCGATCTGCGCTTCGAGAGACGGCTGCTGTTTGCGCAGGAAGCGCTGGCCCAGATCGCCGAGCCGTCTTGCATTGGCGGCGGAGCAGTGCTTGAGAATGCCTTCGCGGGTTTCGAACGTGAGGTTGAGGCCGTCGAAAGCGGCATACCGCGTTTCGAGCAGATCGACGACGCGCAGCGATTGCAGGTTGTGTTCGAAGCCGCCGTACTTTCGCATGCAGGCATGGAGAGCATCCTGGCCAGCGTGACCGAACGGCGTGTGACCGAGGTCGTGAGCGAGACAGATCGCTTCGGTCAAATCCTCGTTGAGCTCGAGTGCCCGGGCGATTGAACGCCCGATTTGCGCGACCTCGATGCTGTGGGTCAGGCGTGTACGATAGAGGTCGCCTTCGTGATTGACGAAGACCTGCGTCTTGTATTCGAGGCGACGGAACGCCGTGGAATGAACGATTCGGTCACGATCCCGCTGGAACTCGTTTCGGCCCTCGGGGGCCTCTTCCCGAAAACGCCGGCCGAGCGTTCGCGCAGGGTCGGTCGCGTAAGCTGCAAGTTCAGGCATCGAAGGTACAGGCGTCCAAGACTTCGACGAGCGCTTCCTGGGGAAAGTCCGAGGTAAGGAACGCGCTACCCAATGCTTTGAACAGGACCAAACGCAGCCGACCTGCGTCGACTTTCTTGTCGTGCCCCATCAGTTCGAGGTAGCGGTCGACACCGAGCCGGGGTGGTCGGACGGGTAGGCGCGCGGCAACGAGGACGTTCCGAGCACGGTCGACGTCGGCCCGCGTAATCATCCCCATGCGTGACGACAACTCGGCCGCCAGGACTGTGCCGGCCGCGACCGCTTCTCCATGCAGCCACTTGCCGTATCCCAGGCCGGACTCGATCGCATGACCGAAGGTATGCCCGAGGTTGAGCAGCGCGCGCTCGCCGGTTTCGCGCTCGTCCGCGGCGACGACTTCCGCCTTGTGCTCGCATGAACGCAGAATTGCGTACGCAAGCGCTTCTCGATCCCGCTCGAGTAGCCGTGACATGTTGGCCTCGATCCATTCGAGAAAAGAGAGATCCCGGATAAAGCCATACTTGATGACTTCAGCCAACCCGGCTGACAGTTCTCGTTCGGGCAGGGTGTCCAAACAGGAGGTATCGGCAAGCACCAATCTCGGTTGATAGAACGCGCCGATCATGTTCTTGCCGAGCGGATGATTGATGGCAGTCTTGCCGCCTACCGAGGAATCCACCAAGGCGAGCAATGTCGTGGGCACCTGGATGAACGGCATGCCCCGCTGATAGGCGGCGGCCGCAAAGCCCCCGATGTCTCCGATGACCCCGCCGCCAAGTGCGATGAGCGTGGTATTGCGTTCGCAGCGCGCTTGCAGAAGCGCATCGAACACTTGGTTGAGCGTTTCCCAGGTCTTGAATTCCTCTCCGTCCGGAAGGGTGATGCGGAGGGGTTTTACGCCTGACGCTTCCAGCGCAGCGGCGAAGCGATCCAGATAAAGCGGCCCGACGGTCGTGTTGGTGACGATTGCCGCCCGCTTCTGCGGCAGATGGGGCAGAACGAGGTCGGCGCGAGTCAGAAGCCCTTCTCCGATATGAATCGGGTAGCTGCGCTCCCCGAGGGAGACCTCCACGGTACAGATCGAGGAACTCATCGGTGAAATGCCTGTAGTGAACCGGCTGGCTCTTGAGTGAGAAACCCGGACTTGGCGCGATCCCGCAGTTCGCGCTCGATGCGCGATACGAGCGATCGGATCGCCTGATTCCCCGTGTCGACGATGAGATGCGCACAGTCGCGGTAGAAGGGATCCCGGATGCGAAGCAGTTCTTCTAGTTTTGCCAGTGGGTCGGAGGTCCGCAGCAACGGGCGATTTCGGTCGTGGCGAGTTCGAAAATACAACTCTGTCGGCGCTGCCCGCAGATAGATCACCGTTCCTGTCGAATGCAGGGCAGCGCGATTTTGCGGGTCGATCACTGCGCCGCCGCCGGTGGCGAGCACGATGTCGGTTTGCCGTGCGAGGTCTTGAACGACCGATGACTCTCGACGTCGGAACCCGTCTTCCCCCTCGATTTCGAAAATGACCGGAATCTTTACGCCCGTTCGCGCCTCGATCTCGTGGTCAGAGTCCACAAACGCCTTGTGCAGGCGCCGGGCGAGCAGGCGTCCCACCGAAGTCTTGCCGGCGCCCATCAATCCCACGAGATAGATGTTGCCCGGAATCGATTCGGCCGTGTTGCGGGGCGAGGATGCTGAAGAACTCATGCATGGCATTCTAGCGGAAACCCGCGTGGGGATTGGGTACGCCAAATGCAGACGGGGAGGCATTGCCTCCCCGTCTGAGCCGAGATAATTCCGGTGTCAGCGCACCGTGAGCGTGTCCTTGAGGATGCGCGGCGTGATGAATACCAGCAGTTCGCTCTTTTCGTCCCGCTTGAAGTTCTGCTTGAAGAGGAAACCGACATACGGCAGATCGCCGAGGACAGGGACCTTGTTAGTGGCGTTCGACTGCGTTTGCTCGTAAATGCCACCGATGACGACGGTTCCGCCGTTGTCGACGAGTACCTCCGTCCTGATCTGCTTGGTGTCGATGGACGGGCCTGCCGGCGTGTCGGTGCCTCGGCTGTCCTTGTGCACGGCGAGATTCATGAGAACGCGGTCATCCGGCGTGATCTGCGGTTTGACCTTGAGCGACAGCGTTGCCTTCTTGAAGGAGATGCTCGTTGCGCCGCTCGACGTTGCCTGCTGGTACGGGATCTCCGTGCCCTGCTCGATGGTTGCCTCGACCTTGTCGGCGGTGATGACGCGCGGGCTCGAAATCACCTTGCCTCGCCCATCGGCTTGCAGTGCGGAAATTTCGAGGTTCAGGAACCGCGTCAGTCCCTGGTTGAAGAGAATCACCGACAGCACGCCGGGCTGCGCCCCCGAAATGTTCTGGGCCGGCAGGTTCACGCCGAGAGACTGGTTGAAATTCGGGATCGTCGCAATCTGACCCGACATGAAGCCTGTCGAATCGAGCGATCCGCCGACGGTGCCGACGACGTTGGAGCCACCGATTTCGGTACCCGTGCGGCCGGTGTTCGCATTGGGCCGGTTGTTGAAGCCGAGCCTTGCACCGAGGTTGCGGCTGAATCGATCCGAGGCCTCGACCACGCGCGCTTCGATCATCACCTGCCGTACCGCGACATCGATCTGCCGCAACAGGCGCCGCACTTCTTCCAGCTTCGTGGGCGTGTCCTGCACGAAAACGGTGTTGGTTCTTTGATCGACCACGGCGCTACCGCGTCGAGACAGGATGCGTTGCTCCCTATCCGTCAGAAGCTTGCGGAAATCGTCGCCCTTCGTGTAGTTGAGCTGAAAGCTCTCGGTGCGTGTCGGCTCGAGGTCGGCGATCTGTTGGCGCGCTTCGAGCGCGAGCTTCTCCTTGGTCGCGAGTTCGTCGCGCGGTGCGATCCAGACGACGTTGCCGGTCTTTCGCATGTCGAGCCCCTTGCTCTGGAGAATGATGTCCAGAGCCTGATCCCAGGGAACGTCCTTCAGACGCAGGGTGAGATTCCCGCCGACCGTGTCGCTGGTGATGATGTTCAGACTGGTGAAGTCGGCGATGACCTGCAGGACAGCTCGGACCTCGACGTTCTGGAAGTTGAGTGACAGCTTCTCGCCGCTGTAGCGGCCGGTCTGAACGAGCTTGTTCGGATCCTCGATGATCGGTTTGACTTCGAGGATGAAGCGAGAATCGGTCTGATAGGCGGCGTGCTCCCACAGTCCCTTGGGTTCGATCACGATTCGCGTGTTATCGCCCTGCCGAAACGCCTCGATGGACTGGACAGGTGTCGCAAAGTCAACGACGTTCAGGCGCCGTTCCAGATTCTTGGGCAGACTCGTCTGAAGCAGGTCGATGACGATCGTGCGACCTTGCGTGCGAAGATCGATTCCGGTCGAATTGTCCGACAGATCGATGACGACACGCCCCTCCCCTGCGCTACCGCGTCGGAAATCGATGTCGCGGACGCTGTGCTTTTGCGCTCCGCCGCTGCTTTCTGCGAAGTGAGACACGGTGGAACCGGTCGTGGATGTGGCCGCGGTGGTGCCCTGGAGCGTGATGAGCAGCTCCTTGCCGGAGACCTTGGTGTCGAAACCCAACGCCTTGCCCAGGTTCATCACCAGGCGCGTGCGATCCCCGACCTGCACGACATTCATGCTGCGAAGTTCGCCTTCCCGCACATCCTGACTGTTGCGACCGAGTCCATTGACCGTGTTCGGAAAGTCGAGCGCGATGCGCGGCGGGTTGTTGATTGCGAAGCCTGCGGGGGGATTGGCCAAGGGCTGAGCGAGCGTCACCTTGACGATGACCTGCCCGCCCTGCTGGCTGGCCACGTTGATGGCTTCGATCCGGTTCGATTCGGCAGCGACGGCGGCCAGATGGATCCAACCGAGCGCAACAGCGCAGACGACGCATGCGAGCGTCTTGATCCGGGTGCTGAATGGGCTCATTTCTTCGCTACCTCCTGTTCATCCTGCAGTTGCAGGGTGCTGATGCGCTCGGACCAGTCGCCGGAGCCATCCTGCACGATTTCGGTCAGCTTTACGCTGCCTTCGTCAATCTCGCTGATGCGGCCGAAATTCTGGCCGACGTAGTTTCCGCGCCTGACGCGGAACAGGTTGTTGTCAGGCGTCTTGAGGAGCGCAAAGACTTCCTTCTTTTGTGCCAGCGTGCCGACCATGCGCAAATTCTCCAGCGCATAGGCTTCGAGAGGTTCGCGAGGTCGATTGAGGTCGGGGCGAATGCCTCCGCTTGATCCCTGCTTGGGCGCTTCTATCTTGCGCGGTTTGAAAGGATCGACCAGACCGTCCTTGTCTGCGTTGTAGGCAAAGACTTCGAATGGCTTGACTTCCGGCAGCGGCTCGATGCGCGGGCGCTGCATGTTGTCTTGTTCCTTGATCCACGCGCGCAGATCCTGGTGTTCCTCGCCGCTACATCCGGCCAGCACGAACGGCGCCAGTAGTAGGAAGGTTCGCTTGCCCATCATTTGCCTTTCGCCTGAGCTTTTGCCGCTTTGCGCTGTTTGGCGACTTCCTCTTCGTCGAGGTAGCGGAAGGTCTTTGCCACCGCGTTCATCGTGATCGTGCCGTCCTTGCCCGCCGTCAGGCCGATATCATTGAGGGTGACGATACGCGAAAGGCGCGAGATGTCGGTGGCAAAGGCACCGAAGTCGTGATAACCGCCAGCGATGCGTACCTGGATCGGCAGCTCGGCGTAAAACTCGGACAAGGTTTCGGACGCAGCCGGCTTGAATAGCTCGAACTGAAGACCCCGACCAAGCCCCGCCTGATTGATGTCTGTCAGCAGCGCATCCATTTCGGACTTGCTCGGCAATTGCTTGAGCAGGGCTCCGAAGGACTTCTCGATATCGTCGAGCTGCTTGCGGTACGCTTCGAGGTTGATTGCCTGCCGTTTTTTGTCCAGGAACGTCTGCCGCAGTTGCGTTTCCTTGGCGCGGTGGCCGTCAAGTTCCTCGATCTGGTTCTGCCAATCGAACCAGTAGCTGATGAAAATGACCAAAACGAGCAGCAGAACCAGGGCGCCCAGTTTGGGGCCGAGCGGCCAGTTGCCGATTTTTTTGGGGTCGAGTCGCCTCAGGTCGTCCAGCGTCATGGCGCCACCTACGAAGAGATTTAGCCGCCGTGTGAGGGCGCAGCGTGATCGGCAGAAGACACCGAGCCAAATGGCCGCAACGGCGCAATGAATCCGGTCTTTGCCGGCGCGCTTTTCGCAGCAGGCTTCCCGGCTTGCTCCGTCGTCGCACGAGTGATATCAACATTGAGCTGGAACCCGAACATGCGCTGGTTGCCCTGAAGGGCCGTGCGGACCTCGACCAGCGCGGCCTGTTCGAGCCATGGCGAGGATTCGAGGTTGCGCATGAGGGTGGCGACCCGCGCATTCGACTGCGCGAAACCCGTGATCGCGACCTTCTGCCCCGCCTGTTTCACGGCGCTCAGGTAGACGCCGTCGGGCAATTGGCGTACGAGTTCGTCGAGTAGGTGCACGGCTTCGGCTCGGTTCGCCTGCAGCGATTCGACCACCTTCTTGCGGGCGAGGAGCTGCGCGGTCTGCTCCCGCAATTTCTTGATCTCTTCGATCTGCTTGTCGAGCTCGACGATTTCGCTCTCAAGCAGGCTGTTGCGAGCAGTTTGGTTCTCGATTTTTCCGAGGAGCATGCTGTGTACGGCGAACCAGATTGCGATGCCGAGCACTGTGACCATGCCGGCAATGACGAAGAACTGGCGCTGCAGGGCCGCACGCTTGATCGTGCGGTGGGGGAGCAGGTTGATGCGGATCATGATGGGTCGAACCTCCGCATCGCGAGTCCACAGGCGACCATCAGCGCTGGGGCATCGGATTGCAGACTCCGCGGCCGCACCTTGGCGGACAAGCTCATGCCGGCAAACGGATTGGCGATCAGTGTGTTGACCTGGGTTCGCTTCGACACAGCCTCTTCGACGCCTGCAATCGACGCACAACCGCCGGCCAGAAGAATGTGGTGCACCTGGTTGAACTGCGTCGATGCAAAGAAGAACTGCAGCGAGCGCGCCACCTCGAGTCCCATCGTGTCGACGAACGGCAGAAGCACTTCACCTTCGTAATTCTCGGGAAGGCCGCCTTGCTCGGGGCCGGCACGTTTGGCCGCTTCGGCTTCTTCGGGCGTCAGCCCGAACACCCGCTGGATCTCCTGCGTGAGCGCATTGCCACCGAAGGGCTGCTCGCGGCTGTAGACCGATTGACCATTGCGCATTACGTTCAGCGTCATCAGATTCGAACCGATGTCGAAGATAGCAATGTTCTGGTCGTGCCCCTGTTGGGGGAGGGCGCGCTCGATCAATTCGAACGCGGTCTGCGTGGCGTAGGACTCGACATCCATCACGGTCGTCTTCAGACCGAGTCCTGCGGCTTCGGCAACCGCTTGCCTGTCCTCGACTTTTTCTTTGCGGGAGGCCGCGATGAGGATCTCGACATCGTCGGGACTGTTCGGTGCGGGGCCGAGCACCTGAAAATCGAGATTCACCTCGTCGAGGGAGAAGGGAATGTACTGATTCGCTTCAGTCTCGACCGTCAGTTCCAGCTCGTCTTCCTGCTGGCCTGCCGGTACGATGATCTTCTTGGTGATGACCGCGGAGGCGGGCAGGGCCATGGCGAGATTCTTCACGCTGAATCCGCCACGCTTGTATCCGCGCTTGAGAGAATCCGCTACCGCGTCGAGGTTTTGAATGTTCCCGTCGACCACGGAATCCCGGGGCAGCGGTTCAATAGCATATCGCTCGATCCGGAGAATGTTCTTCCCGGCATCCGCGACCTCTACCAGCTTCACCGACGACGAGCTGATGTCACAGCCAATCACCGGAGGGGTCTTGACCTTGAACAAGGCCCCCATGAAGCTCAGGTCAAAATTCAATTTTCCCTTGAGCATTGGTAGGTTACGAGCGATACGTATAATTTACATGAGATGCTAGCAACAAAACTTTTTACAAGTAAAGTAATTAGTTCCAGGGTTGCCGGCGGCCTATAATGCTGTGGACTTTTTGCAACACAAAATGAAGCGGTTAGTTCTTGCGGTTGACGTAGACTCTCACGCGCAGGGCTGAACCTCAAGCAGATTCGATTACATGCGCCGCGCGTTCACCATCATTTTCGTTCTGTTTGCAGTGCCGCTTGCCGCGGCACTGCTGTTGGTTTTCGCCGTTATTCTGGCTTATCCCACGCTTCCTTCTCTGGAAGTGCTCACCGACTATCAACCCAAGATCCCCTTGCGGGTGTACACCGCGGACGGCGTTCTCATTGGGGAATTCGGCGAGGAGCGGCGCGCATTCGTCCGCATTCAGGAAGTACCGGATCTCATGAAGAAGGCAATTCTCGCCGCTGAGGACGAGCGCTTCTACCGCCACGGCGGTGTCGACTATGCTGGCGTGGCGCGGGCGGCACTTTCCAATTTCATCTCCGGCGGGGCGCGGCAGGGGGCGAGCACGATCACGATGCAGGTCGCGCGCAATTTTTTCTTGTCGAAGGAGAAGACCTTCACGCGCAAGTTCAACGAGGTACTCCTTGCCTTCAAGATCGAGCACAGCCTAACCAAAGACGAGATCCTGCAGCTTTACGTGAACCAGATCTTTTTGGGGCAGCGCGCACATGGATTCGCGGCGGCAGCGCAGATCTACTTTGGCAAGAGTCTCAAGGATCTCAGCCTTGCAGAGACCGCCATGTTGGCGGGACTGCCAAAGGCGCCTTCGCGTTTCAATCCCGTGGCGAATCCGACGCGCGCCAAGTTGCGTCAGCAGTACGTGCTGCGCCGCATGCATGAGCTCGGCGACATTTCCGGCGACCAATGGCGCGCGGCCGATCGCGAAGCGCTCGCAGTCAAGGGCGTCCTCCAGGAGTTTTCCGTCCACGCCGACCACTTCGCAGAAATGGTTCGACAGGCGATGTTCGAACGTTACAAGGAGGACGCGTACCTCAGGGGCTATCGCGTTTTCACCACGCTCGATAGCCGGCATCAAGCGGCCGCATACCGTGCCGTGCGAACGGGCGTACTCGCGTATGACCGGCGCCACGGCTACCGCGGCCCCGAGGCTTATGTCGATTTGCCGGTGAAAGTTAACGACGAATTGATTGAGGACGTTTTGCAGGAGTACCCGGACAGCGACGACCTCAAGTCTGCCGTAGTCATCGAATCCGGCCCGAAGCAGGTCACTGTCCGAACGCGTGGGAACTCAGCGCCGGTGGTGGTGCGCGGCGAGGGCCTGAAGTTCGTCCAGGCATCATTGGGCGAGAAAGCAAGTACCAACCAGAGGATTCGGCGCGGTGCCATTGTTCGGGTCGCAAGCGACGCAAATCAGGCCTGGAGCATTGCGCAGCTGCCAACCGTCGAAGCAAGCCTGGTCGCGCTGGATCCCGCGGACGGTGCTGTGCGAGCCCTGGTCGGCGGTTTCGACTTCGAGCGAAACAAGTTCAATCATGTCACCCAGGCGATGAGGCAACCCGGATCGAGTTTCAAGCCGTTTGTTTATTCAGCGGCATTGGAAAAGGGTTTTACCCCCGCGACGATCGTCAACGATGCGCCGCTCCGGTTCGAGGCGAAGCAGACCGGCTCGGAGGCTTGGGAGCCCAAGAACTTCGACGGCACGTTCGAAGGGCCCATGCGGCTCCGTTCGGCGCTTGCGAAGTCCAAGAACCTCGTTTCCGTCCGGATCCTTCAGGAGATTACGCCGCAGTATGCTCAGGACTACATAACCCGGTTCGGTTTCGACGCGAAGCTTCACCCGGCGTATTTGACGATGGCGCTCGGTGCCGGCACCGTAACACCCTTACAGATGGCGGTGGGTTACTCGGTATTCGCCAACGGCGGATTCAGGATCTCCCCCTTCTTTATCGACAGAATCGAAGACGCCCGGGGCAAGGTGATTGCGAAGTCGACCCCGAAGCGCGCAGGGCAGGGCGCGAACCGCGTCATTGACGCCCGGAACGCATTCATCATGTCGTCCCTGCTACAGGAAGTTGTTCGTTCGGGTACGGCCGCGAGCGCTCTCCAGTTGGGTCGCGCAGACCTCGGGGGCAAGACCGGCACAACCAACGATTTCGTCGATGCTTGGTTTGGCGGCTATCAAGCCGGGCTCGCCGCCGTCGCATGGATCGGCTTCGACAATCCGCGGTCTTTGGGGCGCAACGAGACGGGCGGCCGGGCTGCGCTTCCGATGTGGATTGCCTATATGGGAGAAGTCTTGAAGAATACTCCCGAAAAGCCACTCAGCATGCCGGAGGGTGTTGTTTCGATGCGGATCGATCCGGAGACCGGTCTGCGCACCGAAGACGGAAAACTGGCTGAGTATTTTTATCAGGAATTCGTTCCTGCCGACCACCCGATCGAAGGTTCGGGTGGCGTGGATCGCCCCTCCGAGGACGTGCGAAACCAGCTTTTTTAGCAGCCCACTCATGAGCCGAAATCACGGTGGAAAGAACGGCGCGCTGAGAGAAGAGATTGCGCACCTTGCCGCGCGGATCATCGCAGAGGACGGCGTCGACGATTTCGCGTACGCGAAACGCAAGGCTGCCCGTCAGATCGGGGCGGCCGATGCGCGATCGATGCCCGACAATGAAGAGGTCGAAAACGCGCTAGCCGAATATCGCGAGATCTACCAAAAAGACGAGCATCCAGAGGTATTGGCGACGTTACGTGAGCAAGCGCTCACAGTTATGAGGGCACTTGAAAAATTTCATCCATTCCTTTCAGGATCGGTACTGAGCGGGGTGGCCGGAAAGTACTCCGACATCGAGATCCACCTCTTTGCCGACAGCGGCAAAGAGGTGGAGATGTTTCTCCTCAATCGAGGATGGAGGTTTCGGTCCTCTATGGTGCGGTGCTATGTGAATCAGAGCGAGCGCCAGATCTCTGCATATTTCGTGATGTACGAAGGGATCGAAGCCATATTGAAGGTTTTCGACCTGGAAGATACCCGCGCCACGATTCGCTCTACGGCACTCGGGCGGCCCCATCAACGCGCCGGGATCGCGGAAGTTCAGGCGTTGGTTGAAGCGGATCGCTAGTGGCCTGCTCGTTCCTCATTGAGCCAGCGAGCGACGTCGATTGCGAAATACGTAAGAATCCCATCGGCACCCGCGCGCTTCATTGAGAGCAGCGCTTCCAGGACGCACTTTTTCTCGTCGATCCACCCATGTTGACCGGCCGCTTTCAGCATGGCGTACTCGCCGCTGACCTGATAAACGAAAGTCGGTACCTTGAACTCGTCCTTGATGCGCCGAACGATGTCCAGGTAGGGTAGCCCCGGCTTGACCATGACCATGTCGGCACCTTCTTCCAGGTCGATCGCCACCTCCCGCAGGGATTCGTTCGTGTTCGCCGGATCGATCTGATAGGTGTATTTGTTTCCTCCGCCCAAATTCGCCGAGGATCCAACCGCGTCCCGGAACGGTCCGTAAAACGAAGAGGCATACTTCGCCGAGTAGGCAAGGATTCGGGTGTAGAGGAATTCGGCGTTGTCGAGGGCGGTACGGATTGCTCCAATGCGCCCGTCCATCATGTCCGATGGAGCCACCACGTCGACGCCTGCTTGTGCATGGCAGAGGGCCTGCCGGCGCAGGACATCTACCGTCTCGTCGTTGAGCACGTATCCTGATGGATCGATGAGCCCGTCCTGGCCATGGATCGTATACGGGTCCAGGGCAACGTCAGTGATTACGCCAAGTTCGGGAAATCGCTCCTTCAGGGCTCGCACCACCCGAGGTACCAGACCAGATTCGTTGTAGGCTTCCCTCGCGTCTTCCGTTTTTAGCGATGGATCCACCACGGGGAAAAGGGCCAACGCGGGAACGGCCAACTTCACGCAGGTCTCGGCTTCGACGAGCAATCGATCCAGGGACATGCGTTGCACCCCTGGCATCGACGGAACAGGTTCTATTCGGCTGATGCCATCGAGCACGAAGACCGGATAGATCAGGTCGTCGCAAGTCAGTACGGACTCACGCATCAAGCGACGACTGAACTCGCTGCGACGCATCCTTCGCAAACGCGTCTTCGGAAAGTTTCCAAACCGGTTGTCCGTCACTGTCGAGACCCTTCACACAAGTTGGTCGATTCCGTCGCGGCGTCGGGAACTTCCCCCGCGAGGCAAACGTCTCAATCCCCAGACGATGCTTCATCGTCTCCCGCTTCTCCTCCCTGAGCGGGCGCCTTAATCCCAATTAAGGCATTTTTGCCCCCGGCTTTGCTCCCCTTTAGCCGGGGGTTTTTATTTGGTGCGGCAGAGTCCTCGGTTGACCCGACCTGTAGCTCGAGCCAACCGGCAACGATCTTCTGTACTTCCTCCACGCCCTCTTGGGTTTGGCTCGAAAAAAGCTGAACCGAATACGCGATACCCAAGGCGTCCATGCGCTTTTTGAACTCCCGCAGCGCGATGATGGCCTGGGATCGGGACAGCTTGTCCGCTTTCGTAAGCAGAATGTGTATCGGCAGCCGGCGTGGTGCAAACCAATCGAGCAAGTACTGATCGAGCGGTGTCAGCGGATGCCGCACGTCCATGATCAGCACGAGCCCCCGAAGCTTCGTGCGTTCCCGCAGATACTGATCGACCAAACGGATCCATTTGCGTCGGGTCGTCTCGTCGACCTTGGCGTATCCGTAGCCGGGCAGATCCACCAGGCAGCGTCCCGGTTGGATCTCGTACATTTGGATCATGCGCGTCTTGCCGGGCTGGCGCGCGACGAAGGCGAGGCGGCGCCGATTCGTGATGGCATTGATTGCGCTGGATTTACCAGCGTTGGAACGCCCCGCGAACGCCACCTCGGTGTCGGAATCCGACGGTAGTTGATCGAGCTGTGCGACGGTTCGGAAAAGAGTGGCTTGGCTGAATATCGTCATTGATCCCTCGGCGCGCGACAGCCCTACCGTGACACCAGGGGATCGCCTTACGCTAGAATAGCGCGCTTTACATTCGCCGTAACGCGCGCAGGAGTTTCGTAATGAGGGTCCCGCTAGCCACCGTTGTGCTTTCCACGATCATGGCCGTAGCCACCAGCGCGTTTGCCGCTGAGACCGCCGCCCCGGACCTGGCGCTTGGAAAGAAGATAGCAACGGAAGTCTGTGCGGCGTGCCATGGCGCAAATGGTCAAAGCGCCGCCCCCGCCAATCCCCATCTTGCTGGTCAGCATGCGGAGTACACGTATAAGCAGCTTGTCGACTTCAAGGCCAATAAAGATCGCAAGAATGCCGTCATGATGTCCATGGCACAGCCGTTGTCGGCTCAGGACATGCGATCGGTCGCGGCTCATTACGCGGCACAGAAGCCCAAGACGATGGGCGCGGCAAAGAAAGACCTCGTCCCGCTTGGGCAAAAACTCTACCGGGGAGGCAATTCGGCCACTGGGGTGCCCGCCTGCTCCGGCTGCCATGGCCCGAATGGCGCCGGTATCCCGGCACAGTACCCGCGCCTTGCAGGGCAGTTTGCGGAATACACTGTCTCCCAGTTGAAGGCTTTTCGCACCATGGAGCGCACGAACGATCCTAACCAGATGATGCGCGGCGTCGCCGCCCGAATGACGGATCAGGAAATCGCCGCGGTGGCCGAGTATCTGGCCGGGCTGCAGTAAGGCACTGCGCCCTGCCGGCATTTAAAAAGCGCCGCCCACGGGCGGCGCTTTTTTATCTGGACGATCGCAGTGCGGCGAAAGCCCGTTCGGCAGCTTCGAACGTCAGTTCGAATTCCCGGTCAGTATGGGCTGCCGAGACGAATCCCGCCTCGAATGCCGATGGCGCGAGATACACGCCCTCGTCCAGCATCGTATGGAAGAACGCGTTGAACGCCTTCTGATCGCAGCGCATGACTTCCCCGTAGGACGCAGGGACTTGCGGCGAAAAGTACAGGCCGAACATGCTGCCAACGGCTTGTGCGGAAAACGCTACGCCTGCGGCCTCGGCCCGGTGCGCGAGCCCGGTGACCAGCTTCATTGCGGACTCGCCGAGTCGTTCGTAGAAGCCGGGGGCCTGTACAAGCTTCAACGTGGCAAGGCCCGCCGCGACGGCAACGGGGTTCCCGGATAACGTACCGGCCTGATACACGGGCCCCACCGGGGAGACGGATTGCATGACATCCCGTCGTCCCCCAAAGGCACCCAGCGGCATCCCGCCGCCGACGACCTTGCCTAATGTCACGAGGTCCGGTTCGATCTGGTACAACCCGCATGCGCCCCGCAGGCCGACGCGAAACCCCGTCATCACTTCATCGACGATCAGCAAGGCGCCGTGCTTGCGCGGCTCTTCCTGCAGCGCCGCGAGAAACTGGGCATTGGGCGCAATGAGGTTCATGTTGCCAGCGACCGGTTCTACGATGACGGCCGCGATCTCGTTGCCGACGCTGGAGAACGCGGCTCGAAGCGCTTCGGGATCGTTGTACGGCAGTACCACCGTGTGCTGAGTGACTTCCTGGGGCACGCCCGCCGAACTTGGTCGACCAAACGTCAACGCACCCGATCCTGCCTTGACCAGCAGTGCATCGGCGTGACCGTGGTAACACCCTTCGAACTTGATGATGCGGCTGCGGTTGGTATAACCGCGTGCCACGCGAATGGCGCTCATCGTTGCCTCGGTTCCGGAACTCACGAGGCGGACCTGTTCCAGTCCGGGGACCAGTGCGCATAGAAGTTCGGCCATCTCGAGCTCACCCGGCGTGGGCGCTCCGAAACTCAAACCCTCGGCGGCGGCCTTTCGTACTGCGGCGACGACCTCCGGATGCGCGTGGCCCACGATCATGGGGCCCCACGATCCCACATAGTCGATGTACCGGTGTCCCTCGACGTCTGTCAGCCAGGCGCCGGCAGCCGACGAAAAGAACACAGGGGTGCCCCCCACGGCGCGGAATGCGCGGACCGGCGAATTCACTCCGCCCGGGATAACGCGCTGTGAACGTGCGTAGAGCTCGGAGTTATTCACGCTAAATTCTCGTGAAAAGGCGGGTGAAATCCGCTGCCGCCTGCTTCACGGACGGCGCGCCGAAGAGGGCAGTGATGACTGCTACTGCGTCGACCCCAGCGGCAATCAGCGAGGGCGTGTTATCGAGGGTAATGCCACCTATCGCGACGACGGGCAATCCGACTGCCTGCTTGGCTTCGGTGATCGTCGATAACGGGGAGCGTACGGCACTGGGTTTGGTCGGTGACGCGAAGAAACTGCCAAAGGCGACATAGTCCGCGCCAAGTCGCTTTGCCTCGAGGGCGTTGCCGATGTCCCGATAGCACGAAGCACCGATCAGGGCGTGCGGCATACGAGTGCGGGCGGCTGCGATATCGCCGTCGTCGCGCCCGAGATGTAAACCTTCGGCGCCGATTTCCACGGCGAGATCGGTATCGTCGTTGATGATTAGCAGCGCGCCACGGCTCCTGCAAATCGTCAGCAACGCTGAAGCTTGCTGTCGTCGCAAGCCGGGGGAGGCCACCTTGTTGCGATATTGGACCAGCGTTGCACCACCATCGACGGCCTCGACCACCATCGTGCACAGTCGAGCGGTATCGTCGGTGTCAGGTGTAACGGCGTAAAGGCCGTGAACGGGATATCGTTTACTCATCGCTGTTTTCGTTCGTTCGCGCCCAGAACATGCGGTCGGGGATGTACTGACCCATGCCGGGCCTGAAACCGTGACTCAGCGTCTGCCAGGTGTAGTCCTGTGCATCGTGGACCGCTTCCTCGACGGCGAGTCCATTAGCGAGCGTTGCAGCGACCGCGGCGGCGAGGGTGCACCCCGATCCGTGGTACGACCCCGGCAATCGGTCCCAGCTATCCGCGCGCACCAGCCCCTCGCGTCCGTAGAGGGTATTGACGACCTTCGGCGTATTCGCGTGCGTACCCGTGACAAGAACAAACTCGCATCCGAGCTGCAGAATACGTTGGGCAATTGCGGCCTCGGCAAGCGAGTCGATATCGGCGATGTCCGGCTGGATGAGTCGACGCGCCTCGACGATGTTCGGAGTGAGCACCGTCGTTTGAGGGAAAAGCATTTCGCGCATCGCCGCGATGATCTCGTCTCCTGCAAAATCATCGCCCCGACCTGAGGAGAGCACGGGATCGAACACGAGCGGCACGTCGGGATAATCCGAAACCACTTCAGCGATCGCCGCGATATTCTCCAGGCTGCCAAGCACGCCGAGCTTGAAGGCAGCGACGGGCATGTCTTCGAGCACGCAGCGTGCTTGATCGGCGACCCATTCCGCCTCGGTAGCCATGATGGCTTCGACGCCAATGGTGTCCTGTACCGTAATGCCGGTAATGATGGGCAATGGATGGCATCCCATGCTCGCAAGCGTGAGGATGTCTGCCTGAATGCCTGCCCCGCCGCTGGGATCGTTTGCGGCGAATACCAATACGATCGGAGGAGTCTCGCTCATCGCCGCTGCAATATCGATTAGAATCGTCGCCGATTCTATCCATAACCCTGACTGCAGGCCATGACGAGCGTCGACGCCGCCTACAAAACCTACATGTGTCTCATCTGTGGCTTCGTCTACGACGAGGCGGCGGGCATTCCCCAGGAAGGAATCGCACCGGGTACCCGCTGGGACGACGTTCCCATGAACTGGACCTGTCCCGAGTGCGGCGCGCGCAAGGAAGATTTCGAAATGGTGCAGATCTGACCCCCCTGCATGCGGCAGATGGAAGCATCGTCTGGGTACGGTGATTCAGTTGTGGGTGGCAATCGATCGGCACTACTTTGACGTGCGCGCATGCGTTTTTTGGTGCGCAAGGATGATCCCCGGGGTTACCTAGCTCCAGTTCGAACAGCCGCGAAGCGTATCGATCCTCAGGCGGCAGTCACCGCAGGGCGTTTGAGAGCGTGACGAACTGTTCGAGCGACAGCGTTTCGCCCCGCGCCTGAGGATCGATCGCGGCGCGTTTCAGTGCTGCATCGTCTGCGATCGTCGAGAGCGCATTGCGTAGCGTCTTGCGCCTTTGCCCGAATGCGAGTGCCACGACTCGCGCGAACAGAGCCGGATCTTCGGCTACGCATGGCAACACCGAATGCGGACGCAGCCGCGCAACGGCCGAGTCCACCTTCGGTATGGGGCGGAACGATCCCGGGGCGACCTTGAACAGGCGTTCGATCCGGAACCGATATCCGAGCATGACGCTTATCCGGCCGTATTCGCGAGTGCCGGGCTGCGCGATCATCCTGTCGACCACTTCCTTCTGCAGCATGACATGGATATCGTCGATGCGATCCGCATACTCGAGCAGATGAAACAACAGCGGCGAGGAGATGTTGTAAGGCAGGTTGCCGACGACTCGAAACTTCCCCGAGCCTGTGCCAAAATCGAACTTCAACGCGTCGGCGATGTGGATTTGCAGGCGTTCGGGGGCATGCATCTGCGAAAGCTCGGCGGCGAGATCGCGGTCGATCTCCACAGCCTCCAATCTCGGTACGGCCTCGAGCAGCGCGTTCGTCAATGCCCCATGACCTGGCCCGATCTCGATGATGCGATCCTCCGGGCGCGGACCGATCGCATTCACGATGCGATCGATGACCGATCGATCGACCAGAAAATTCTGACCGAACCGTTTGCGCGGGCGGTGTTGAGCGTTGCGGCCGGCATGAATCGGGTAAGGGGATGCCTTCATGTGCCGATCGAACCCGCAGCGCAGGGCCGCGAACGCCGGACACGTCGATCGTACGCATCTTGGGCAAGCGTGACGAAGGCGTTCTGCATTGCTTTCACAGCGGACCGATTCGCCTTGGCAGCCTGATGGAGCGCTTCAGGAAGCATGTCGGGAACGCGCAGCGTTAGTGGCCATCAACGTTGCTGCTTCGATCGCTTCCAGCAGGCTCGAGACATCGGCCTTTCCGGTTCCCGCGAGATCCAGCGCGGTGCCATGATCCACGGAGGTCCGGATGATGGGGAGCCCGAGCGTAACGTTGATGCCGCGGCCGAAACTTGCATACTTGAGCACGGGCAGACCCTGGTCGTGGTACATGCTCAGAACGGCATCGGCGTGCGCCAGCCGAGCTGGCGTGAAGAGCGTATCGGCAGGTACCGGTCCATCGAGCGCCATGCCCTCCGAGCGCAGTCGCTCCAGCACTGGCGTGATGACCTCGATTTCCTCGCGGCCCAGGTAACCGGATTCGCCTGCGTGCGGATTGAGCCCGGCCACCGCGATGCGCGGGTGTTCGATTCCCCAGTGCTGCCTCAAGTCGGAGGCGAGTATGCGCAACGTCTGTTCGAGCACGGACTGGGTGAGTTCCCTTGGAACGTCCTTGAGCGCCAGATGCGTCGTTGCGAGCGCAACCCGCAGCCCTCCCCCCGCGAGCATCATCACGACGCGAGGGGTGCGGCAACGCTCGGCGAGCATTTCGGTATGCCCGGTGAATTCATAGCCGGCTTCGTTGATGATCCCCTTGTGGACGGGACCCGTAACCATTGCATCGAATGTGCCATCGAGACAACCGTCGATGGCTCGTTCTATGGTCTCGAGCACGTAAGCACTGTTGTGCGCATCCAGGCGGCCCGCGGTACTGGGGGCTCGCATCGGTACGTGCATGACGGACAACCTGGTACCGGAGTCCGTCGGGTTCCAGGCGGGCAGATCACAGGTGGTACCGCACTTGCGCGCACGGTCGGCGAGGAGATGGCTGTCCGCGATAACCACGATTCGGGCCGCGCGATCGCAACTGCCAAGCTTCGCGACGAGTTCGGGTCCGATGCCTGCGGGTTCGCCCGGGGTGAGCGCCAATGTGACCATGCTTGCTTTGCCGGCGCTCATCGAAGTGCGCGGTGGGGGATCATCGACGGTCTTCGAGACGGATGTCGACGTAGGTCTTGTCGCGCAGCTGGCGCAACCATTCCTGGTAGGCCTCGTCGGATTTGCGCTCCCGCAACGACTGACGGGCGCCGAGGCGCACGCGTTCCTTCGACATGTCCTGGTCGCGTCGACCGAGCACCTGCACCAGATGCCAGCCGAACTCCGTCCTGATGGGTTGAGACAGTTCGCCGACCTTCAACTGGTTCATCGTGCGCTCGAAATCCGGCACGGTATCGCCGGGGGAGAGCCAGCCGAGATCGCCCCCTTTGGGAGCGCTCGCGTCCTGAGATTGCAGCCGCGCCAGGTCGGCAAAATTTGCGCCGTTTTCGATGCGTTCGCGCAAACCGACCAGACGATTGCGCGCCTCGCTTTCAGAGGTGACTTCGTTGGTCTTGATCAGGATATGGCGTGCGTTGGTCTGCTGAACGATGACCGCGGCCGCGCCTCGCTGATTCACCAGTTTGAGGATGTGGAAGCCGTTCGAGCTGCGAATCAGTTCGCTGAATTGCCCGACCCGCATGTTTTGCAGGGCTTCAACGAACAATGTCGGGAGGCGGCTCGATTCACGCCACCCGAGACTACCGCCTTTGAGGGCCTCCGGTGCATCCGAATAAGTCGCGGAGATTTGACCGAAGTCGGCGCCCTTTTTCAGTTCCGCGAGTGCCTGCTCGGCGCGCGCCTGGCGGGCCTGGACGAGATCCGAACTGGCTTGTTCCGGAACGCGGATCAGGATGTGGCCGAGTTCGTACTCGTTGCTCTTGTTCTCGGCTTTCGTTGCACTTTGAATGAAAGCGTCGATCTCGGCCTCGGTCACGACGATTTTACTGTCGACCTCACGTTCTCGTAGCCGGGCGATGGTGATCTCGCCGCGGATTTCTTCGCGGAAGCGCGTGAAGGGTACCCCATCGCGTTCCAGTGCGGCCCGCAGCTGCGGCACGGTGAGCTTGTTCTGCTCCGCAATTCGAGCGATCGTTTTGTCCAGCACGGCATCGTCGATGCGCAAGCCGTTCTCTCTGGCGAAAGAGAGCTGCATGCGTTGGTTGATGATGCGCTCCAACACCTGATTTTCGAAGATGTCACGTGCCGGCAACGGCGTGCCCTGGCGTTTGAGCGTATCCGCAGCGAGTCGGACCTGATGGTCGAGATCGATGCGCGTGACGACGTCTTCGTTCACGACTGCCACGATGCGATCGACGTCGAGCACCTTGCGCGATGGCGAGTCGGGCTCCGCGGCAAGGATGAGCGTACTGGTTGCCGTCACCGCCAGTACACAGGCCAACCAAAGGGGGCGTAAGGGGATCATGCCTATCTTAGTGGGGGCAGAATGCTCGTCTGCGGTTCGTTGATCTTGGTGTAGCCGGAAATGTTCTGGCGCAACACCTCCAGCGGATTCGATCCGACCTTCGCGACGCCGTTGAGTTCAAGCTGGACGAAGACGGACCGCGAACTGTCGCCGGTACCCACCGCCACGTTGTACGTGACCACACGCAAGACCCAACAGTCGCCGTTGTACTCGACCCCGGCGAGACCCTCGGCGATCCGGCCGTCCCGCAGGGAATAGTTCATTCGGCCGACCCCGCTCCAGCCGTTGCCCAGCGGCCATTGTGCCGATAGATCCACGTTTTCCAGGACGTTGCGTGTAAACCGGTAGCCGACGTTGAGCACCTTGCCGACATCGGGTTGATAACGTGCGCCGACGGCCATTTTTCGTGACTGGGAGAATTCGTTGTCGTACTGAACGGCAGCTTCGGCGATCAGGTTGCGCGTGATCCTGCCATTGATTGCGGCGAGGATATCGGACGACGTACTCGTTCGTGCAGGGACCCCGGGGATGGTGACCTGTTGCCCTTTGAAGTAGAAGCGCTGGGCCAGGCCAACCCGGAGTTGTTCAATCCCGCTGTTCGGATCGAGCAGGCGCGATGTCACGCCTAATGTCAGCTGATTCGCGTCGTTGATGCGATCATTGCCGCTGAACTGGTTTTCGCTGAAGATCGAGGCAAAATTGATGTCGGCGAGGCCGCTTTCGAAATTCGGCAGGTGCCGCTGGTCCCGGTAGGGAATGTAGACGTACATCAGCTTCGGCTCGAGCGTCTGCAGGTACCTGGTGCCGCCGATGGTGGCATCTCGCTCGAAAACCAGCCCGCCCTCGGTACTGAAGATGGGCACCGAGCGGCTTTGGTTCGTCAGAGGCGATACCGGCTGGGAAGCGATGTCGTAGCGCGTGTAGTGTATGCCGAGCTTGGGCGTCAGAAACGCGTAGGACGTTTGCAGCGGCACGCTGACACTCGGGTATGCGACCAGGCGGGAGCCGTTGACCTGCGTGGGATGGTGGAAATCGACGTAAGTGCCCGTGAAATTGATGTCGGTACCGGCGACGTCGTAATTGTTGGTGATCAGGGTGAGTGAAGGCAGACGGTCGTAGGGTATGCCGACCGGCGACTGCGGGTCCTGCAGTGTTTGCCAACGTTGTACATGACCGATCAGCGCCCAGTTGCCCGTCTGTCCCAGGGACCCACCTCGGGAAGCGAGTGCTTCGCGAGGAAGCAATGTCCGTGACGTCGCCTGGATTTGCGTCGAAAGATCGCGGAAGTAGTTGTCGTCGGAGACCTTCTGGACGTTTACCAGCAAGTTCCAGGGCCCCCAGGCCTGCGCGTGGCGAGCAAACGCTGCGTAGCGATCGCGATCGGCGACCCGATCGTTCGGCAACAGCTCCACGCGCATCTCGCCGTTGTAGCCCGGGTCGAGGTAGCGAAACTCCCCGCCGACCATCAATCCACGCCTGGACAAAACGTGCGGCGTGATCGTCGCATCGCGATTCGGCGCGATGTTCCAGTAGTACGGGATGGAGAATTCCGCGCCGCTTTTGCCGCCCGTTGCGATCGTGGGGGAGAGAAAGCCGGATTTGCGGTCCCGGCTGAGCGGGAAATCCATCCATGGGGTGTAGAGGATCGGCGTGTTCATGAAGACCACGCTCGCATCCCGAGCGGTGCCGATCTGCGTGTTCTTGTCCAACTCCAGGTCGCGAGCGCGGATGAACCAGTCATCCTGACCCGGGCCGCACGTGGTGTATTTGCCCTGGTCGATGCGATAGCGATTCTCGCCGGCGAAGATGAACTCCTTGGCGTCGCCTCGGGCACCCAGTTCCGAGAGGCTGTACACCGGCTGCTGCAGGTAACCCTTTTCGCTTTCGAGGTTGAGCTTGAGCCGGGTTCCCTGGAAGACGTTCCCGGCCTGCTCGAGCCTGACGTTGCCTTCGGCTTCGACCTCGTCTTCCTTGCTGCGATAGAGCAGCCAGTCGGCGGACAGTGATTTCTCTCGGGTGCGGAACCTCGCATTGCCGCGGGCTTCGAGGTCGTTTTCCTGACGCCCCTGGATCTGATCCGCATCGATGTATACCGGCAGCTTCTCGTTGCCTGCGGACTCGGGGCTCGCGAGACCGCGATCGAGTTTTAGGCCGAGGCCCGCGCCGGCGGCATGGGATTCGGCGGCCAGCACGAGCAGCATGAGAAGGCCGACGGACGGCAGACGGGTAACGTGCATTCTAGGATGGGACCTGATCGGTTCGCCCGGCGGTACGCGGCGTGCGCTCCTTTGCGAAGGACGCGCCGGGCGCGAGTGCTTGGTGCATCGAATGATAGAATCCGGGCTTCCGGAAGGCAACGCAATCGCGATGAATCGACTCGAGCAACTGCGAAGCTGGGCGTCGAGCGCGCTCGATGTCGAGCCCGCGAGTATGGTCCCGGCTTCCGAGGATGCCAGTTTCCGGCGCTATTTCCGATTTCGTCGGCATGGCGGTGGTTCGCTCATTGCGATGGATGCGCCGCCTCCCCAAGAAGACTGCTCGGTGTTCGTGCGGGTGGCCGATGTGCTGTCGGGCGCCGGCGTCAACGTGCCGAAGGTCATGGCTCATGACTTCGAGCGCGGATTTCTGCTTCTGTCGGATTTCGGCGTGTCGACGTATCTCGCCGATCTCGACGACCGCAACGCCGATGCGCGCTATCGGCCGGCACTCTCCGCACTGGTTCGTTTGCAATGTGCGAGCCGCCCTGGTGTCTTTCCGGAGTACGACGAGGCCCTGCTTCGGCGCGAAGTGGATCTTTTCCCCGAGTGGTATGTAACACGCCACTTGGGCGCATCGCTCGATGCGGCCCAAACGAGCGTGCTCAATGCAGTCGTGGCGCGACTCATTGCCAACAATCTGGCCCAGCCCCGCGTCTACGTACACCGCGACTATCATTCTCGTAACCTCATGGTCACCGAGCCCATGCCCGGGGTGCTCGATTTTCAGGATGCCGTCTACGGCCCGATCACGTACGACCTCGTTTCCCTGTTGAAGGATGCGTACGTACGCTGGCCCGAGGAGCGCGTGATCGACTGGGCGATTCGTTACTGGCAGGAGGCCCGTCGCGCCCGTCTGCCCGTGTCCGACAATTTCGCCGATTTCTACCGCGACTTCGAATGGATGGGCGTGCAGCGTCATTTGAAGGTTGTGGGCATCTTCGCCCGGCTCTGGCATCGTGACGGCAAGGAGCGCTATCTTGCCGATATCCCGCTCGTCCTCGATTACCTGCTTCGGGCTGCCCGTCGCTATGGCGAACTCGCTCCGCTTGCCCGTCTCATCGATCAACTGCAAGGCCGTTCCGCGCAGGTTGCGCATACCTTCTGACTGCAATTCATCGTGAAGGCCATTCTTCTTGCCGCCGGGCGCGGAGAGCGCATGCGCCCGCTGACCGACGTGACGCCCAAACCCTTGCTCGAGGCCGGCGGCCGCTCGCTGATCGAGTGGCAGATTCGACGTCTTGCCGCGGCCGGCATCTCGGACATCGCCGTCAACGTGTCGCACCTCGGCGAACAGATAATTGCGGCGCTCGGAGACGGGCAATCGCTGGGCGTTCGTGTGCGCTACTCGCGCGAACCATCGGCGTTGGAGACCGCCGGCGGCATCGCGCTTGCCTTGACCTTGCTGGGCGATGGCTGTTTCGTCGCGACCAATGCGGACATCTATTGCGACTTCGACTATTCGCGGCTCAACGAGATCGCACGGCGGATGACCGGTCCAGCCGAACCGGCGACCCTCGCGCATCTCGTGCTGGTCGCCAATCCCGAGCACCACCCCGAGGGGGATTTCGCGCTTGCAGACTCGGGGCGACTGATCCCCGGTGACGCAGAGCGACTGACATTCAGCGGCATCGGCGTCTACCGCCCCGAGTTTTTCTCCACGATGGTGCCGGGCGAGCGGCGCGCGCTGGGTCCGATGCTGCACGCTGCCGCGGCTCGCGGCGAGGTGACCGGGGAGCGCTTCGACGGACTGTGGATGGACATCGGTACGCCGGAGCGGCTCGAAAAGTTGCGAATGCGGGTGCGAGGCAGCGACGGAACCGGGTAGGCCCGACGGACATGGTCCGCTCGAGTCATTTTTGAGCGGGTCTGACTGCATGCTTGTGCAAGCAGGCGGGCAGTGATGCAATTGCAGCTGCTGGTTTCAACGCGTCGTCGAATAGCGTCCCTTCCGTTCCCGGAGTCGAACAATGATCCCCACTGCGGTCTATGCCGCCCGTCGCGCGAAGCTTGCACGACAAATCGGCAACGGCGTCTTGATCGTGCCGACCTCGCCGGAGCGCCCCCGCAATCGGGACGCACATTATCCCTATCGCTACGACAGTTACTTCTACTATCTGACCGGGTTCACGGAACCCGAGGCGGTCCTTGTGCTCGTGGGTGGCGAAAGCCCGCGCAGCCTGCTGTTTTGCCGCGGCAAGAACGAGGAACGCGAGATCTGGGACGGCTTCCGTCACGGGCCGGAGGCCGCCAGGACGGCGTTCGCGATGGACGATGCGCTGCCGGTCGAATCGCTCGACGCCGAGATCCCCAAGCTGCTCGGCGATCGCGACCGCGTCTTCTTCAGTCTGGGCGCCGATCCGGTGTGGGACTCGAAACTCACCGCCTGGCTCAACACCGTGCGGGCCATGGTGCGCACCGGAGTGCAGGCGCCGGCCGAGGTCGTGGATGCGCGCAGTCTGCTCGACGCCATGCGCCTGGTTAAGGACGAACAAGAGCTCGATACGATGCGGAAGGCGGCCGTCATTTCGGCGGCTGCGCATCGACGCGCGATGGGTGCAGCGCGGCCCGGGATGTTCGAATACCAGATCGAGGCCGAGATCCTGCACGAGTTCGTGCGCGCCGGTTCGCAGGCGCCGGCCTACACGTCGATCGTTGCCTCCGGAGCCAACGCCTGCGTGCTGCACTACGTCACCAATCGCGCCCAGCTGAAGGCCGGCGATCTGCTGCTGATCGATGCCGGCTGCGAGCTCGATGGCTATGCCTCCGACATCACCCGCACCTTTCCGGTGAGCGGGAGGTTCGAGGGCGCGCAGAAGGATTTGTACCAGATCGTCCTTGCCGCGCAATTGAAGGCAATCGACGCCGTTCGACCAGGCAACACATTCAACGATCCGCACCAGGCGGCGGTGCGTGTGCTGGTCGAAGGGCTGATCGATGTCGGGCTGCTCTGCGGAGATGCGGACGGCATGATCGAATCGGGCGCATACAAGCGGTTCTACATGCACCGCACCGGGCATTGGCTGGGTCTGGACGTACACGACGCGGGTGAGTACGGCAGCGAAGGCAAATGGAAGCTGCTCGAGCCGGGCATGGTTCTCACCGTCGAGCCGGGACTTTATGTGCGCGCTGCGGACGACATTCCAGAGTCCTTTCGCAACATCGGCATTCGCATCGAAGACGATGTGCTGGTCACGGCGGCGGGTCATGAGGTCATCACCTCCGATGCGCCGAAGACGATCAGCGATGTCGAGGCCCTCATGCGCCGCGGCTGACCTGAAAGGCTCGATCGCACCATGCACGATATTGCGTTCATCGGCGGAGGCCCCGTCGGATTGTCGGCCGCACTGGCCGCGAAGCGGCTGGGCCTCGATCCGATCGTGTTCGAAGCGAAGAGTGAGACGGCCAGAAGCGATCCCCGGGTGTTTGCGCTCTCATACGGAGCGCGATTGATCCTCGAGCGCCTCGGCGTTTGGTCGTCTTGCCTGGGAGCTGCGCCGATTCGCGAGGTGCATGTATCGCAGCGGGGTCGTTTCGGCCACACGATTCTGCGCGCGAGCGAACTCGAAATCGATGCGCTCGGCTATGTCGTGCCGTATGCGAGCCTGCTCGCAGCCCTGCACGCCCGCGTGGTGGCCGCAGGCATCCGGGTCGTGTCGGGTGCCCACGTCAAGGCGCTCGATGCAGGGACGGATGCTGCGACCGTGCACTACGAATTCGACCTTGCCCCGGAAAGCATCGAGGCACGCATCGTTGCGCAAGCCGACGGCGGGAGCAACCTGTTCGCGAAGTACCGATCGACGGATCGTGATTACGGCCAGATCGCCGTCATCGCCGAAATCGCTTGCGGTCATGCCGAGCCCGAACACGCCTACGAGCGATTCACCGGGCGCGGCCCGATTGCCTTGCTGCCCGTTGCTGGTGCCCACGCACTGATCTGGACGGTGCCGGCAGGCGAAGCGGAGCGTCTGCTTGCCCTCGATGATTGCGCCTTCGAAAAGGCATTCTGCGATGCGTACGGGGAGCGCATCGGCGCTGTGCAAGTGCGCGGACCGCGAGCATCCTTCAGGCTGAAGCTGCACTATGCGCATCGACCGGTCAGCGATCGTCATGTCCTCATCGGCAACGCCGCACAGACGCTCCATCCCGTAGCAGGCCAGGGCTTCAACATCGGGCTGCGCGATGCCTTCGAACTCGCCGATGCATTGGCAAACGCATCGGCGCGCGGCGCCGACTTGCTCGAGGGCCTGCGCAGCTATCGGTCGAGCCGCCGAATCGACCGTGCAGGTGGGACATTCTTCACGGACCTTCTCGTTCGCGTTTTCTCCAACGATGATCCGGTGCTCGGTCTCGGACGCAGTCTCGGATTGTTTGCGCTCGATGCCTCGGGCAGCACCAAGCGCTTCTTGATGCGACGCATGATCTTCGGCAATCCCGGCTGACGCAGCGCCTGCTTTTTCCGGGGCGCGAATGCGATTAGAATGGCCGCCCTTTCCCAGTCTTTCATCCCCGTCTGATTCCCGGGCGCTTCGTCAGTGCAGATAGGACCGTATTCCCTGCAGGGTACGCTCATCGTCGCTCCCATGGCGGGTGTGACCGATCGGCCTTTCCGAACACTTTGCCGCTCCCATGGAGCGGCGCTGGCGGTATCGGAGATGATCGGGTCGCAGCCTGGGCTGGTGGGTACGCTGAAAACCCAGCGTCGCATGAACCACGAAGGCGAAGTCGCGCCGATCAGCGTCCAGATCGTTGGCGCTGATCCAGGCATGCTCGCCGATGCCGCACGGTTCAATGCTGCGCACGGGGCCGACATCATCGATATCAACATGGGTTGTCCGGCGAAGAAGGTGTGCAGCGTCGCCGCGGGTTCCGCACTTTTGCGCGACGAGGTGTTGGTCGGTCGCATCCTCGATGCCGTCGTGGCCGCCGTGGACGTTCCCGTGACGTTGAAGATCCGAACCGGTTGGGATGCCGGCGAACGCAACGCTGTGCGTATTGCGCACATTGCGGAACAGGCCGGCATTCGGGCGCTCGCCGTGCACGGCCGCACTCGCGCCGATGGGTTTCGCGGCGAAGCCGAATATCGGACGATCGCCGAGGTCAAGCGCAGCGTATCGATTCCCGTCATCGCGAACGGCGATATCGAGTCGCCCCGAAAAGCGCAACGCGTTCTGGCGGCGACAGGCGCCGACGCACTGATGATCGGTCGTGCTGCTCAGGGGCGACCATGGATCTTTCGCGAGATCGAGCACTATCTGCGCACAGGCGTGCTCGCGGCTTCGCCGACGCTACACGAGATCGAGCGTGTGATGACGTGGCACCTGCAGGAACTTCACGCGCTCTACGGCGAGCTGGTCGGCCCGAGGATCGCTCGCAAGCACATCGGCTGGTACATGGCCTGGTTGCCGTGCGGTGTCGAGTTCCGCCATCAGTTCAATCGGCTCGAGAGTCCCGGCTTGCAGTTGCAGTGTATGGACGCGTATTTTCGACGGCTCGAGGACAGCGGGTTCGAACCTGCTGCCGACGCAAGAGAGGAGCTTGCGGCATGATCAGCGAAACCGACCTGGAACGTTCGGTACGAAGGGCCGTCGACGGCTATTTTCGGGATCTCGACGGCGAGGAGCCCCAAGGCGTGTACGAGATGGTGATCCACTGCGTCGAGAGACCGCTGATCGAGGCGGTGCTGCTGCGGGTCGAGGGCAACCAGACGCACGCGGCGCAGATGCTGGGCATCAACCGCAATACGCTGCGAAAGAAGATGAAGACCCACGGCATCAAGGGGTAGCGCACGCTGTGAATCCTTGTTGACGGCTTTGCTCCGATGTCGCTTCGGCGGCACATCGGGTATGTTTTGATCTGATCGAAATTTACGAGGTCGAGGAATCGATTCATGGCGAGCGTGAAGCGCGCACTTATCAGCGTCTCCGACAAATCGGGGCTCATCGAACTCGCGCGTTGTCTGGTGCGCTACCAGTGCGAGATCCTCTCCACGGGCGGAACGGCGAAGTCCCTGCGCGAAAGCGGCATTCAAGTCACCGAGGTCGCGGATTTCACCGGCTTCCCCGAGATGCTCGACGGACGGGTCAAGACGCTCCATCCCCGCATCCACGGCGGCATTCTCGCGCGCCGGGACCACCCGGATCACGTCGATGCGATGACCAAACACGGCATACCGGGTATCGACCTCGTGGTCGTCAACCTCTATCCATTCGCGCGCACGGTGGCCCAAGGCGCCAGCCTGGAAGACGCTGTCGAAAACATCGACATCGGCGGGCCTGCCATGGTGCGCAGCGCGGCCAAGAACTACAAGGACGTGGCGGTGGTCACCGATCCTGCCGACTACCCGGCGGTCATCGAAGAACTGGAGTCGTCTTCCGGCGCAATCGGCGCCAAGATGCGGTTCGTCCTCGCCAAGAAGGCGTTCTCCCACACGGCGGCCTACGACAGCGCGATCAGCAACTATCTCACCTCGCTCGACGAGAACGATCGGCCGGGCGTATTCCCGGATCGACTCAATCTGAACTTCCAGCGTGTACAGACATTGCGCTACGGGGAGAACCCTCACCAGAACGCTGCGTTCTACGGCGATCTGGTTCCCGTAGCGGGCTCGCTCGCAACCTTTCGGCAGGTGCAAGGCAAGGAGCTTTCGTACAACAATATCGCCGACGCAGATGCGGCCTGGGAGTGCGCCAAGAGTTTCGAGCAGCCTGCATGCGTGATCATCAAGCACGCCAATCCGTGTGGTGTCGCCGTGGCCGAGAATGTAGCGCTTGCATACGACCGAGCATTCGCCACCGACCCCACGTCGGCCTTCGGGGGCATCATCGCCGTCAATCGCGAACTCGACGCTCCGACTGCAGAAGCCGTATCCCGCCAGTTCGTCGAGGTACTCATTGCGCCGAAAGTTTCCCCGGAAGCTTTGGCGGTGCTCGGTCGCAAGCCGAACATCCGCGTCCTGGAGATTCCCCTTGCGGCCGGCATCAACGTCTGGGACATGAAGCGTGTGGGGGGCGGATTGCTCCTGCAAAGCCCGGATGTCGCCGCGGTGGGTGCGGCCGATCTGCGCTGTGTCACGCGACGTCAGCCGAGCGCCACCGAATTGGCGGATCTGTTGTTCGCCTGGCGGGTGGCGAAGTACGTCAAATCCAACGCAATCGTGTTCTGCGGCGAAGGACGCACCCTGGGTGTCGGCGCAGGCCAGATGAGCCGCGTCGACTCGGCGCGCATCGCGTCCATCAAGGCAGCAAATGCGGGTCTTTCGCTCGTCGGGTCGGTCGTGGCGTCGGACGCGTTCTTCCCGTTTCGGGACGGTCTGGACGTTCTGGCGCAGGCCGGGGCGCGTGCCGTCGTCCAGCCTGGGGGCAGCATGCGCGATGAGGAAGTCATTGCCGCCGCGGATGAACACGGGCTTGCCATGGTGTTCACGAGCATTCGGCACTTTCGACATTGATCCGTGCGCGAAGAACGGACAGCCGGCCATGCAACTCACTTGAGCGGATGACAGCCCCATGAAGATTCTCGTCGTTGGATCCGGCGGCCGTGAGCATGCGCTTGCCTGGAAGCTTGCCCAGTCGCCGCGCACCACCAAGGTCTTCGTGGCGCCCGGCAACGCGGGCACGGCGAACGAGCCGGGCTGCATCAACGTGAACTGCTCGAGCATCCAGGAGATGCTCGATTTCGCCCGCAGCGAGCGCATCGCGTTCACCGTGGTCGGGCCCGAGGCGCCGCTTGCCGAGGGGATCGTCGATGCGTTTCGCACGGCGGATCAGCGCATCTTCGGGCCGACCCAGGCCGCCGCCCAGCTGGAGAGCTCCAAGGACTACGCCAAGGCCTTCATGCGCCAGCACGGCATTCCGACCGCGCAGTACGCCACCTTCGAAGCCGCCGCCGACGCGCATCAGTATATCGATAGCAGGCCGGCGCCCATCGTGGTGAAGGCAGACGGCCTCGCCGCCGGCAAAGGCGTCGTCGTCGCCCAAACCCGCGATGAAGCCCATGCCGCAGTCGATTCAATGCTGGTGGGTGGATCGATGGGGCAGGCCGGACACCGGGTCGTCATCGAGGACTTCCTCGCAGGGGAGGAAGCCAGCTTCATCGCTATGATCGACGGCCGCAACGTGCTTGCCCTCGCCACGAGCCAGGATCACAAGCGGCTGCGCGACGGCGACGACGGGCCGAACACGGGGGGGATGGGGGCCTATTCGCCCGCGCCGATCGTGACACCCCGGATGCACGCACGCGTGATGCGGGAGGTCATCGATCCGGTCGTCGCAGGCATGGCTGCGGCCGGGGCACCCTATACCGGCTTCCTTTACGCCGGACTGATGATCGACGGCGATCGGCTCAACGTGCTCGAGTTCAACTGCCGCCTCGGCGATCCCGAAACGCAGCCGATCATGTTTCGCCTGAAGTCCGATCTGGTCGGGCTGATGGAATCCGCACTGAACGGCACGCTCGACAAGGTCGAGCCGCAATGGGATCGGCGCGTTGCACTCTCCGTCGTGCTCGCCGCGCACGGCTATCCCGATTCGCCGCGCAAGGGCGACACGATCACCGGGCTCCCCGATACAATGGCCGAAGACGTGCACGTGTTTCATGCGGGAACCGTTTTGTCGGGCAGCGACGTGCAGGTCAGCGGCGGGCGCGTTCTTGCCGTCACGGCCCTCGGCGACAACGTTCGGCTCGCCCAGCGGCGCGCCTACGAAGTTGCGGACCGGATACATTTCGACGGTATGCAGATGCGCCGCGATATCGGTCATCGCGCCGCAAGCACTGCACGCAGAGGTTGACGAAGCGCACCGACTGGCAACTTGGCTCTTTTCAGGAGGACTGGCATGGCGCAGCAATACGTTCGCTCTCAGGAAGATTCCGGCAATTCGATACAGCTCGAGCATCTCAACTTTCGCCAGCCCGATCAGCGCCTGGCGACGATCTTCTACCTCATGGGCATGGGGTTCACGCGCGACCCGTATCTCATGGTCGGCGTCGACAACATGTGGGTCAACATCGGCCGCAGCCAGATCCATCTACCCACCGGTGAAGCCCAGCGCATGAACGGGACGGTCGGTGTCGTCGTGCCCGATCTCGCGGCGCTCTGCTCCCGGCTGCAGTCGGTTGCACCGCGGCTGGACGGCACACAGTTCCGCTTCACCGACCGCTCCGATTTCGTCGAAGTCACCTGCCCATGGGGCAACCAGTTCCGGGCGCATGCCCCCTCGCCGGAACTCGGCGGTTTCGAAATCGGCATGCCGTATGTCGAGTTTCTCGTGCCACCGGGCATGGCCGCCGGCATCGGGCGGTTCTATTCGCAAGTCATCGGCTGCCTGACGAGCCTCGAGAACAAGCGTGGCGTCGATGTTGCCATCGTACGAGTGGGGCGCGGCCAGCAGCTCATCTTCCGCGAAACCGACCAACCGCTGCATCCCTACGACGGCCATCACCTGCAGCTCTACATCGTCGACTTCTCAGGCCCGTACAAATGGCTGCTCGAGAACGGCCTCATCATGCAGGAGAGCGATCAGTATCAGTATCGCTTCGTGCAGTTCGTCGATCCTGTCGACAAGCGTCCGCTGATCCAGCTCGAGCACGAGATCCGCAGCGTCACGCATCCACTGTACGGCCGCCCGCTCGTCAATCGCAATCCCGCGCAGACGAACCGCACCTACAACCGCAGCCAGGACGCCTTCGTCGGCACCTTCTGAGCGGTCGATTGCTACAGCGCCGGCGATGATGGATTCGACTCCCGTTCAGGCGTTTCTCACCGGGCTGCAGAAATCGATCGTCGCCCGGTTGGAAGCGCTCGACGGCGCATCGTTCCGTCGCGACAGCTGGACGCGCCCCGAGGGTGGCGGGGGCACCAGTTGCGTGATCGAAGAGGGCAACCTTTTCGAGCGCGGCGGCGTCAATTTTTCGCGCGTTCAGGGTGCGAAGCTGCCGCCATCGGCTTCCGCATCGCGCCCCGAGCTGGGCGGGCGCGCCTTCGAGGCCATGGGCGTGTCGCTGGTGCTCCACCCTCGCAACCCCTATGTGCCCACGGTGCACATGAACGTGCGCTTCTTCATGGCAACGCGCGAAGGCGAAACGCCCGTCTGGTGGTTCGGTGGCGGGATGGACCTCACGCCGTACTACGGCTTCGAAGAGGATGCCGTGCACTTCCATCGCGTGTGCCGCGACGCGCTCACGCCCTTCGGTGCCGATCTGCATCCCCGCTTCAAGAAGTGGTGCGACGAGTATTTCTTTCTGAAGCACCGGAACGAGCCGCGCGGTGTGGGCGGCGTGTTCTTCGACGATTTGAACGTACCTGACTTCGACACGTGCTTTGCGATCACGCGCTCGGTGGGCGAGAGCTTTCTGGCTGCCTACGAGCCCATCGCGCTTCGGCGTCGAGATCTGCCGTATGGCGAACGCGAGCGCGACTTCCAGGCGTATCGGCGCGGCCGCTATGTCGAGTTCAACCTTGTGTTCGATCGAGGCACGCTGTTCGGATTGCAGTCGGGCGGCAGGACGGAATCGATCCTGATGTCGATGCCGCCGATCGTGAAGTGGCGGTATGACTGGAAGCCGGAGGCGGGGTCCTCCGAAGCACAGTTGTATAGGGAGTTTCTGCGCGCGCGCGACTGGTTTTGATCGGCGTCCCTGGGATGACGACAACTCGGCACGGCGGTGAGGGTGCGAGATACGCAGGCAAGTTCAACCGGTTAAAGCTCCGGAGAGGAACTACTTCAAGCGCGGCAAAAAACTCGCAAGCGTTTTGATCTTCTCCATCAGCGCCCGTCCCAGACTCGACGCCCGCAACTTCTCCGCCGGCCTCACCTTGTGCTGCTTCACCAGTTCCGGCGCCTGCTTGAACGCCACATAGCGCGAAAGCGCCGACTGCACATGGCCCTTCAGCAGCTTGTAGTTGATGGGCTTGTTCAGGAAACGGAAGATCTGCGCCTGATTGATGAGGTCGATGACGAGATCGGAATCCGAGGCGTCGGTCAGCACGATCGTAAGGATCTCCGGGTGCTCCTGCTTGAGCAGCTTGAACGCCGCGGTGTCGTCGGTTTGCGCGTTGCCGATGTCGGCGATGATGACGGCGACGGCCCGGTCCTGCATCACGGTGAGCGCTTCGGTCAGCGAAGCGACGTGCACGACGTGGTACGCATCGCCGAAGAGCTCACTGACCGCACGCTGGTAGCTGCTCGTCGGGTCGACGACGACGATGGCTTCGTCCATCTTCTCGGGTGGCGGGCCGGAGGCGACTTGGGTGTCCGCGAGTTCGATGCCGATGGCCACGGCTTCCGCGACGATCGCCTGGATGTCCTGGTTGTTCCAGGGCTTGTTGATGAAGCGGTAGACCTCGCCTTCGTTGATCGAGCCCACGATCGACGCGAGATCCGAATAGCCGGTGAGCAGTATGCGAACGGTATTCGGTGAAAGTTCCTTGGAGCGTCGCAGCAGTTCGACGCCCAGCATCCCCGGCATGCGCTGGTCGCTGACGATCAGGTGCACGCGAAACTTCTGCAGGAACTCGAACGCCTGATCGCCGCTGGTCGCCGTGAACACGTGGTACCGGCTGCGGAAGATCGACTTGAGCGCGTTCAGGATGCGCTCCTCGTCGTCGACGAACAGGATCCGCGCCTTCGGCCCTTCGTTGGGCGCTGCCTCGGGTGCGGGCGCGGCGACTACGCCGGGCATGACGATGTTGTCGCCGTTCGAGGCGGGCTCCGTGAAATCGAGGCTCGGCACCTTGAGCTTGCGCGCCATGCTCAGCATGTCCGACGAGACGCCGTACTGCGGCGTCTCCACGGTCGTCGGCGCGGATTCGACTTGCGCCGCGGTGCGCATGCAGTCTTCGACGGCGAGCCTGAAATCATCGGCGAACTCGCGAGCCGTCTGATATCGCTCCTCCGGCTTCTTGGCGAGCGCCTTTTGCACCACGTAGTCCATCTGCCCGTTCACGCGAGCGTTGTACTCCGATGGGTTCGGCGCAATGACGTCGAGCACATCGCGCATCACGCTCGCGTTGCTGCCCTTGCCGGTGAAAGGTCGCCGGCCGGTGAGCAGCTCATAGGCGATCACGCCGGCGGAGTAGACGTCCGTTCTCGCGTCGGTGTCCTCGCCCATGCACTGTTCGGGCGACATGTAGAACGGCGTGCCGACGACCAGACCGTACTGCGTGAGCGCCGAGGACTCGATGCGGGCGATGCCGAAGTCCGTGACCTTGACTTCGCCTTGCGGCCCGATCAGGATGTTCGAGGGCTTGATATCCCGGTGAGTCACGCCTTGCGCATGCGAGTAGTCGAGGGCTTCGAGCAGGGGAAGGATGACGTTGCGCACCTTCTCGAGCGGCGGCTGCGGATCGCGCAGCAGCAATTCATGCACGCTATCGCCACGGATCAGCTCCATCGCGATGAAGGCGTTGCGCTCGTCTTCGCCGTAGTCGAAGATGGTGACGATGCGCGGATGGAACAGCCGGCCCGCGGCCTGCGCTTCGTACTTGAAGCGATCGAGGATGATCTCGCGCTCGTTGTCGTCGAGCAGCTGCTTGTCGACGACCTTCAACGCCACCGACCGTTGAATCGAAGAATCGATCGCCTCGTAGACGATGCTCATGCCGCCGCGGCCGATGAGGCGCTCGATCGTGTACTTCCCGATGGTTAGCGGAATCGTCATGGTGTCGCGCGCAGAGGGAGTGACATGGCGGCCGGCATCATCATCCGAGTTCTGCCTGCTCGGGTGGATGCACCGGTAATCTGACCACGAAGCGAGTTCCGGTGCCGACTTTCGAATCCACGGTGATCTGACCACCGTGGGCCTGCACGATCTTGTAGGCGATCGAGAGTCCCAGCCCCGTTCCCTTGCCGACTTCCTTCGTCGTGAAGAACGGATCGAAGATCTTCGGCAGCACGTCGGCAGGGATGCCCTTGCCGTTGTCGGCGACGATGATCTCCACGTGTTCGGGATCCGGGGCACGAGTGGTGATGGCGATCTCGCCCTTGCCGTCTTCAGTGGCCTGTGCGGCGTTGGTCACGAGATTCAGGAACACCTGATTGAGCTGCGATGGCGAGCAGGTGATGGGGGGTACCTCGCCGAAGTTCTTCTTCACTTCGATGTTCTTCACGAGGTGTCGCGCGATCGACAAGGTGCTTTCCAGCCCGTCGGCGACGTTGAAGCGATCGACCTTCTTGCGGTCCAGGCGCGAGAAGTTGCGCAGGTTGCTGACGATTTCGGCGATCTGCCCGATGCCGTACTGACCATCGTGCACGAGTTTCGGCAGATCTTCGATTGCGTTGTCCCGGCGCAGCGCCGCGACCTGATTCGTGACCACCGCGAATTGCTTGCCGAAAGTCTGCTCGTCCGCACCTTCGCGCAGCATGCGCAGCAGCTTGTCGGTTTCATCGACCGTGACGCCCATGGCGGCGAGCTGTGCCTCGACGGCTTCGAGACTGTTTTTTACATACGCGAGCGGCGTGTTGATCTCGTGCGCTACCCCGGCGACCATTTGCCCAAGCGACGACATCTTCTCGGTCTGCACCAGCATGGCCTGCGATTCCTCGAGGCTCGTCAATGCCTCGGAGAGCGCCCTGGTGCGCTCGCCGACGCGCTTTTCCAGGCCTTCGTTGGCTTCCTTGAGTGCGTCGTTCGCAGCCGCGATCTCCAGATAGCTTTGCCGCAGCCGCGTACCGATGTGCGACAAGAGGATCAGCAGCACGCCGGCATAAGTGATCAGTGCCGTGCGGAACAGCTCCTTCTCCTGCACGGTGGCTTCGAGCTCGCGGTGGAAGGCACTGGTCAGGGTATCGAGACGAGGCCCGGCCGTGATGTACGACAGCCGGTTGTAGAACTGCTGTTCCTGGTACTTCGTCTTGTAGAACTCGTCGACGCTGGCGAGGAACTTGTCCATGAGCGGTGCGAGTCCGGGGCTCGTCGGCAACTGCGCCTGACGCAGGCCCGCCAGCGCGGCTTCGAGGCGTCCGATCTGTGTGGGGTCCGGCGCGAGGTTGAATCTGAGCACTTCCCCCTGCACCATGCCGAGGCTTTGTTCGAAGGCGGCAATGCGATCGCGCTGGCTGGGGGCGATGAGCAGCGACACGCGCAGTGCCTTGATGATGTCCGGTACGGTAGCGAGCGTCGTCTCCAGACGCTGCTTGGCGGTCACGGCGACGGCCCGGTACTTATCCATCTGCTCGGCCTTCTCCGTGAAGGCGCGTTTGAGTTCGGGCAGGCTGTAGGCGATCATCCTGCTGGCGCCCGATTCGACGTCCAGCCCCTGCAGAGCGCGGCGCAGATTGTCGGCAAGATGGGCGGTGGCGGCCGGGGCGGTACCGATCTCGCTGCGATAGCGCAGCAACTCGGCTTCCCACCGGGTATCGATTTCCTTCAGTTCGCGCAGGTGCGCGGCGATCTGGACTTGCTTGCGGAAGTCCCCGATGTCGGTCTTGTAGTAAAGAAAGGCGAGCGTGGCCGCCAGCACGACTGCCAGGACGGTCACCGCTGCCATCTTTGCTGAGTTCACTGCGACTCCCTCGCGCGGACACGACAGAAAAAGGCCAGGCTCGATGTTCTACCCGGCTGTACTCCTTCAATACTGGTAGAAGATCGAGCCTGGCCCCTTTAATTCACCTTTCCCAGAACGCCTCGCCTTAACGCGACAGCATAGCAGACGGGTCGGCGCGGCAGATAGGATTGGGGACGTTACTCGCCCAGGTAGGCTTTGCGCACCTGATCATTCCCCAACAGTGCCGATGCCCGGTCGTGCAGCGTGATCTCCCCGCTTTCCATTACGTAGCCCTTGTCGCAGCGCTCGAGGGCGAGACGGGCGTTCTGCTCGACGACCAGTACGGTGACGCCCTGGCGCACGATCTCGGCAATGATGTCGAAGATCCGGGCGACGACCAGCGGCGCCAGGCCCATGCTCGGTTCGTCGAGGAGCAGGAGGCGGGGCTTGCTCATGAGCGCGCGGCCGATGGCGAGCATCTGTTGCTCCCCGCCCGAGAGCGTGCCTGCGGTCTGACGGCGACGCTCGTCCAGGCGTGGGAAGCGCTCGAAGACCTGCGCGAGGTCGCGTCGAATCGCATCCCGGTCGTTGCGGGCATAGGCGCCCATGGCGAGATTCTCGTCGACGGTGAGTTGCGGGAAGACCCCTCGCCCCTCCGGGACCAGCGCAAGGCCTTTGCGGACGAGTTCGAATGCGGGGCGCCCGCCGATCGGCTCTCCGTCCAGTTCGACTGCACTTCGCTCGACGGGGATGAGACCGGCGATGGCTTTCAGCGAAGAGGTCTTGCCCGCACCGTTCGCCCCGATCAGGCACACCATTTCGCCCTGGGCGACCTCCAGCGCGATGTTCCGGACGGCCCGGATGCCGCCGTAGCTGACCGAGAGCCCCTGCACCTTTAGGAGGGGGACGGCGCTGCTCATGCAGGGGACGTCCCGAGATAGGCCGCGATTACGGCGGGTTCCTGCTGAACCTCGCGCGGTTCGCCTTCCGCAATGGTGCGGCCGAAGTCGAGCACCAGCACCCGATCGCACAGGCGCATCACCAGCCGCATGTCGTGTTCGATCAGGAGCAGCGTCGCGCCGTCGCTGCGTATGCGCTCCAGCAGCACGCGCAGGCCGGCGGTCTCGGTCGGGTTCATCCCGGCGGCAGGCTCGTCGAGCGCGAGCAGGGTCGGGTCGGTGGCCAGCGCGCGGGCGATTTCGAGCCGCCGCTGATCGCCGTAGGGCAAGTGGCGGGCAAGCACGTTCGCATGTGTACCGATCCCCACGTAGTGCAGCAGCTCGAAAGCCCGGGCCTCGATGGCCGCTTCCTCCCTGCGCTGCCCCGGGGTGCGCAGAACGGCCTCCAGCATGCCGGCCCTCGTGCGCGCATGGCGGCCGATCATCACGTTCTCGAGCGCCGAAAGGTTCGCAAAGAGACGGATGTTCTGAAAGGTGCGGGCGAGGCCTGCCTGCGCGATCGCATGCGGCTTCAGCGTATGCAACGCTCGGCCGGAGAGCGTCACCGTGCCGGTATCGGGCGACGCATTGCCGGTGAGGACGTTGAAAAGGGTCGTCTTGCCCGCGCCGTTCGGCCCGATCAGGCCGTAGATCTGCCCCTTCCGCACCTGGAACGACACATCGGCAAGCGCCTGCACGCCGCCGAAGCGCTTGCCGATGCCACGCACGTCGAGCAGCGGCGCGGTCACGGCGTATCGTTCCTGCGGGCGAGTTCGCGCCGGCGCACCGCCGAGGGCAGCAGCCCCGCCGGTCGGTAGCGCATCATGAGGACGAGCGCCAGGCCGAAGAGGAGCATGCGCATCACTTCCGGCTCGATGATCGAGCGTCCGAAGAGCGAGCGCTGCAGCGGTTCGATCGTATGCCGCAGCAGTTCGGGTACGAACGAAAGCAGCAGCGCACCGACGATGACGCCCCAGATGTTGCCCATGCCGCCCAGCACGACCATCGCGAGCACCATGATGGATTCGACCAGCACGAAGCTCTCCGGGCTGATGAAGCCCTGCATCGAAGAGAAGATGCCGCCGGCGATGCCGCCGAACGAGGCGCCCATCGCGAAGGCGAGGAGCTTCATGCGCGTGGTGTCGATGCCCATGGCCCGGGCCGCAACTTCGTCTTCGCGTATGGCTTCCCACGCGCGGCCGATGCGAGAGTGCTGCAGCCGGATGTTGACCACGATGCTGATCATCAACACCACGAGCAGCAGGTAGTAATACTTGATCGGCCCGCTGAAGGTCAGGCCGAAGTACGCCTCGCTCTTGCTGAAATCGAAGCTGCCGATGCGGATGGGATCGATGCGCGAAATGCCCTGCGGGCCGTTCGTGATGTTGACCGGCTGCGACAGATTGTTGAAGAAGATGCGTATGATCTCGCCGAACCCGAGGGTGACGATTGCGAGGTAGTCGCCGCGCAGTTTCAGGGTCGGTGCGCCGAGCAGCACGCCGAAGATGCACGCCGTCAACGCGCCGAGGGGCACGATGGCCCAGAACGGCAGATGCAGATCGAATTGCGGCGAGGCAAGGAGCGCGTACACGTAGGCGCCGACCCCATAGAAGGCGATATATCCCAGATCGAGCAGCCCGGCGAAGCCGACCACGATGTTGAGCCCGAGCGCCAGCAGGGTGAATAGCAGCGCGAGATTCGTGACGCGCACCCAGGTGGTTCCCACGCCGGCCAGAGCGAAGGGAAGGGCCATCAGCGCCACCGCGATCAACGCGATGCCCACCCAGGGCAGGCGCGAGCGGGTGCCGAGCAGGTTCACGTCAGGGCCTCCGTGGACATCCGGCGAAAACTCACGTGCGCTCCCCCACGCGTTCGCCGAGCAGACCCGAGGGCCGGAACACGAGCACGAGGATCAGCACGATGAACGCAAAGACATCCTGATAGTTGCTGCCGAACCAGTTGCCGGTGAAGTCTCCGATATAGCCGGCACCGAGCGCTTCGACGATGCCGAGGATGAAGCCGCCCAGCATCGCCCCGGGCAGGTTGCCGATACCGCCGAGCACCGCGGCACAAAACGCCTTCAGGCCGAGCAGCGATCCCATCGTGTAATGCGCAATGCCGTAGTACGTACCGACCATGACACCCGCCACCGCCGCCAGCGCCGCACCGATGACGAACGTGGCGCCGATGACACGATTGATGTCGATGCCCATCAGCCCGGCGACCTGCGGGTTCTGTGAGGTCGCGCGCATCGCGATGCCGAGCCGGGTGCGGTAGACCATGAGGCTCAGGGCCGTCATCATCGCCACGGCAATGAACCAGATGGCGAGCTGCACCGTGCTGACGGTTGCGCCACCGACGTGATAGACCTTGTTCTCGAGGATCTGCGGAAAGGCGAGCGGATTGCGATTCCATACCAGCATGGCGATCTGCTGCAGGATGATCGACATGCCGATCGCGGTGATCAGGGGCGCCAGTCGCGGGGCGCCGCGCAGCGGCCGGTATGCGATGCGCTCCATGGCGTAGGCAACGGCCATGCACACGGGGATCGCCACGGCACCGCCGAGGACGACGATGAGCGGCGCAGGCAGACCGGTGTGGGTGCCGAGCAGTGCACCGATGACCGAAAATGCGACCATCGCGCCGATCATCACCACTTCGCCGTGCGCGAAGTTGATGAGCTGGATGATGCCGTAGACCATCGTGTAGCCGAGCGCGACCATCGCGTAGACGGCGCCCAGCGTCAGGCCGTTGATGATCTGCTGGATGAAGGTGTCCATGCGTTCCGGCTTAAGTTAGCAGAAGGGGCCGCTGTTGTCCCCGTGATGGGCCGCGGCGAAGCAAGATCGTCACCATGCACTCTGGCGTTGAAGCCGCCTCGTTTTCATTGTCGTTGGGACGCCTTCGAGACGGATGCACGGTGGTTGCCTGGCGAACCTCGTGCTGCGGTTCCCTCAAAACGCGGAAGGGCACCGGATGGGTGCCCTTCACGTGTGAGACGCATGTCGACGGTGCGTCGACTTTACTTCTTCATCATATCCTTGGCGCCGTCCACCGCCTTGCCGGCGGCGTCCTTGGCCCCATCGACGACCTTGGCCGCAACGTCCTTGGCTTCACCGACGGCCTTGCCGGCCATATCCTTCGCGGCATCGACGGCCTTGCCGGTGGCATCCTTGGTTGCGTCGACGGCTTTTGCAGCACCCTCCTTGGCCGCGTCGACTGCCGTTACGGCCCCTTCCTTCGCCGCATCGGCGCCGGCGGAAACCGCCTCGCCCGCCTTGCTCATGGCGGCCTTCGCTGCGGCGCTTGCGGCTTCGGCGGCTTTCATGAACTCCTCGAACTTGGTCGTCGTGCCCGCCTTGACGATGGCGACGGGCGCCAGCTTGCCTTCCTTCATCGTGAAGATCGTCATCTCGGCGTCCTTGCGATCGCCCTTCTCGTCGAACTCGATGTCGCCACTGGCGCCCTTGAACTTGATGCCCGCCAGGGCCGGCAGATACTTGGCCGGATCGACGGAATCGGCCTTCTGCATCGCGGCTATCAACAGGTTCGCGGCATCGAAGGTAAAGGGCGAGTAGAGGATCGGGTCGATGTTGAACTTCGTCTTGTAGCTCTCGAGGAAGTCCTTCGATGCGGCCTGGACCGGGATGCCGGCCTGCGAACAGACGAGTCCTTCGGCATGCTTGTCGCCGGCGAGTTTCTTCATCTCCTCGGTGCAGGCGCCGTCGCCGAACGCGAATACGGCCTTGATGCCCAGTTCGCGGCCCTGTTTGAGGAGCGGCCCGCCGGTGGCATCCATGCCGCCGTAGAAGATGGCATCGGGTTTACGGCCACGCAGCTTGGTCAGGATCGCCTTCCAGTCCCGGGTGTCTTTCGTGCCCTTCTCGCGCGCGAGCACGTTGATGCCGGAAGACTTCAGGGCCTTCTCGACCTCGTTGGCGAGACCTTCGCCGTAGGCTGTGGCATCGTCGATCACGGCCACGGTCTTCGGCTTGAACTCCGATGCGAGATAGCTCGCTATGGCGGGCCCTTGCTGATCGTCGCGGCCGACCACGCGGAAGATGCCCTTGAAGCCCTGTTCGGTGAGCTTCGGGTTCGTCGCCGAACCGCTGATCATCGGGATGCCGGCCTGGCTGTATACCGCCGATGCGGGGATGGTCACGCCGGAATTGAGGTGGCCCACGACGCCGGCGACTTTGGCGTCGGCGAATTTCTGGGCGATGATCGGACCCTTGTCCGGCTTTTCCTCGTCGTCTTCGGCGACGAGTTCGAACTTCACTTTGCTGCCGGCGATGGTGAGGCCCTTGGCATTGGCTTGTTCGATCGCCAGGCGAGCGCCGTTCTCGTTGTCCTTGCCTAGGTGCGCGATACCACCGGTGAGCGGTGCCGCGTGCCCTATCCTGACGATCGATTCCTGCGGCGGGGGCGGCGGCGCGTCCTTCGCGGCTTCCTTTGCGGGCTCGGTCTTCGGTTCTTCCTTGCTGCAGGCGGCGAGGCCGAATGCTACCGCCACCGCGATCATGCCCAACTTGAAATCGCGCAGTGAAATCATGATGTCCTCTGGCTCGATGGTAGTCGCTGTGGAGGGGTGTGACGCGGCGGATTATCCGGACAGGCCGGCTATGGCGTCAATCGCTGCGGCATGCCGCGCCCTGTGCCTGGGGACGCAAAAACAAACGAGCCGGCACAGGGCCGGCTCGTTTGCGAGAGACTGCGTCAAGACGAAATCCTGGGCGCTGACGGGATCGCTCACTTCAAAGACAGAATGTACGTGATCATCGTCTTGAGATCGGCGTCGTTCACGCCGGCATTCGGGGGCATTGGAATCTGGCCCCAAACGCCCGTGCCGCCCTTCTTGACCTTCTCGGCCAGCTTGGCGGGGGCATCGTTCTGCCCGCGGTACTTGTTCGCGACGTCCTTGTAGGCCGGCCCGACCCCCTTCTTGTCCACCGCGTGGCAAGCGGTACACGCGTTCTTCTTGAGAAGATCGTCCGCGCCGGCGGCTTGCGCGCCGCCTGCGGCCAGTAGGCTGACACCGGCCAGTGCGGCCATCAATGCGTGCTTCATTTGTACTCCTTGTAGATAAGTTCTTTGCGCAACCGCAGCATTCTACCCTCAGCGCAGACCGTCCAGCATCCTCGCAAGAGAATCTCTATCGGTCACGGGCGGCAGACATTTAACGCCCTCGCAGACCCATGCGTTGACCGCGGTCGATTCAGGATGCGAGAGTACAGCGGGCAAGCCCGTGGTGCCGTTGGAAATTGCGAGGACGATGACATCGAAGCGATAGCGGGTGTTCAGTTTGTCGTGCCACGACGACAGCTCGTCGCGCGGACCGCGCAAGACAACGACCCGTGGTGGATCGAGATGTTCCGCCAAGGCGCCGAGCATGCTTGCGAACGCTTCGGGATGTTTTTCGAGCACCGGCCAAAATAGCGCGATCGTTCTCGCAGCGGCATCGAGGTATCTAGATTCGCCAAGCAGCAGCCCCAGCCGCTGCAGGGCGAACGCGGCGATTGCGTTGCCGGCGGGCGTCGCGTTGTCGATCCCGGGTTTGGGCCGATGTATCAGGCGCTCGTGGTCGTGGCTCGTGAAATAGAATCCGCCTGCGCCGGTATCCTCGAATTGCGTCAGCAGGGCGTCGGCGACGACGCGAGCGAAGGCCAGATCCTCTGGACGGAAATCCGCCTGCATCAGCTCGAGGAGCGCATCGAGCAGGAAGGCGTAGTCGTCCAGATAGGCGTTCAGATGGGTCTTGCCGTCCTTGTGCGTGGCGAGCAGGCGATCGCCGACCCACATCGTTGCGCGCACGAAGGCGAGCGCCTTTCGGGCGGATCCGATCCACTCCGTACGTTGCAGGCGGCGTCCGGCCCGTGCCATGCCGCGGATCATGAGGGCGTTCCAGCTCGTGAGCAGCTTGTCGTCGCGCCCCGGACGGATACGTTCTTCGCGCGCCGCCAGCAGTTTGACGCGCGCGCCGTCCAGCAGCCGGCGGCAGCGGGCTTCATCCCAGCCGGTGTGCTTCGCGATCTCGGACAAGCTCGTGCGGATGCGCAGATGCCAATGCCGACCTTCGAAGTTGGGGGCAGCATCCAGGCCGTATCGCGGTGCCGCGACGGCGTATTCATCGTCGGTAAGCAGCGCTCGGACCTCGTCCAATGCCCAGACATAGAACTTCCCTTCCTCGCCTTCGGAATCGGCGTCCAGACTGGAGTAGTAGCCGCCGGCGGGCGCCTGCATCTCGCGCATCACCCACTGCGCCGTTGCGGCTGCGACATCGGCAAAGGTCGAAATGCCGGTTGCGGCGTAGGCATCCGCGTAGAGCGCGAGCAGCGGTCCGTTGTCGTAGAGCATCTTCTCGAAGTGCGGGATGCTCCATTCGTCGTCGGTCGAATAGCGACAGAAGCCGCCGCCCAGATGGTCGAAGATGCCGCCGTTGGCCATCCCGGTGAGCGTATGGACGACGATGTCACGCCCGGTCGAGCTGCCTTGCGTATGCCTGCGCAGAAGAAAATCCAGTTCGTAGGGGTGAGGAAACTTCGGTGCTCGGCCTAGCCCGCCGTAGGTACTGTCGTACATGCGAGCGAACGATTCGACGGCGCCGTCGAGAGGTTGCGCGTCGATCAGCGTGGTTTCATGCGGATGCGGCGTGTGTGCTGCCAATGCACCCAGCATGGCGGCGTTCTGGCGATCGATCTCGCCACGCTGCGTACGGTAGACGGTATCGATACGGGTCAGGACATCGCCGAAGCCCGGCATCCCATGCCGCGGCACCTTCGGAAAGTACGTGCCGCCCGCGAAGGGTGCGCCGTCGGGCGTGAGGAACATCGTCAGCGGCCAGCCGCCGTTTCGCCGGGTGAGGAGACCGTGCGCGCTCTGGTAGATCTGATCGAGGTCCGGCCGCTCTTCACGATCGACCTTGATGTTGACGTAGAGGCGATTCATGAGGGCGGCGATCTCGTCGTCCTCGAACGACTCGTGCGCCATCACGTGACACCAGTGACACGCCGAGTAGCCGATCGACAGCAGGATAGGCTTGTCTTCCGACCGCGCCAGGGCGAGCGCCTCCGGTCCCCACGGATACCAGTCCACCGGGTTGTCCGCGTGCTGCTGCAGGTAGGGGCTGGTTTCGAGCGCGAGTCGATTCGGCATCACTACGTTCCCTCAACCCAGGGTTGTAACCCAGGGTTGGACCCAGCGTTGCAACCCAGGGTTGGCGGCAGACGCGACCCGGTTCATGCGAACCGTCGAGTGGTTGGGGCCGAATATCAGTCGGTGACGGCGCCCTTGCTCGCCGGCGAGACGAGCTTCATGTACTTCGCCAGCAGGCCGCGCGTGAAACGCGGCTTCGGCTGCTTCCAGGCCTTGCGGCGTGCCTTCAGTTCCTTCTCGGGGACATTGAGCTGGATGAGGCGCTTGTGTGCGTCGATGGTGATCGAATCGCCGTTCTTCACCAGCGCGATCGTCCCCCCTTCGTAGGCCTCCGGCGCGACGTGGCCGACCACCATGCCCCATGTTCCGCCGGAGAAGCGGCCGTCGGTGATCAGGCCGACGGACTCGCCGAGCCCCTGGCCGATCAGTGCCGAGGTGGGCGCCAGCATCTCCTGCATGCCGGGCCCGCCCTTCGGCCCTTCGTAGCGAATTACGACGATGTCGCCTGCCTTGATCCTGCGCGCCATGATGGCATCCATGCACGCCTTCTCGGAGTTGTAGACCTTGGCCGGGCCGGTGATCACGGGCTTCTTGAGGCCGGTGATCTTCGCCACGCAGCCTTCCGGGGCGAGATTGCCCTTGAGTATGGCAAGGTGGCCCTGCGCGTACATCGGTTTGTCCCAGGAGCGGATGACCTCCTGATCGGCGCGCGGCGCATTCGGGATGTTCTTCAGTTCCTGGGCCATCGTGCGCCCGGTGATCGTGAGGCAGTCCCCGTGCAGAAGACCGTTCACCAGCAGCATCTTCAACACCTGGGGCACGCCGCCGGCACGGTGGAAGTCGGTTGCAACGAAGCGGCCCGAGGGCTTCAGATCGCACAGCACAGGCACCTTGCGGCGCACGCGCTCGAAATCGTCGATGGTCCACTTCACGCCGGCCGCGTGTGCGATGGCGAGAAAGTGCAGTACGGCATTCGTCGAGCCGCCGGTCGCCATGATGAGCGAGACCGCATTCTCGATCGACTTGCGCGTGATGATGTCGCGCGGACGAATGCCCTTGCGGATCGCGTTGACCAGCACCTCGGCGGATTGCGCGGCGGAATCTGCCTTCTCGCTGTCGGGCGAGGCCATTTGCGAAGATCCCAGCAGGCTCATCCCCAGGGCTTCGAAAGAGGAGGACATCGTATTCGCGGTATACATCCCGCCACAGGCACCGACCGACGGGCACGCATTGCGCTCGATGCCGTCGTAGTCTTCCTTCTTCATCGTGCCGGCCGTGTATGCGCCGACGGCCTCGAAGGCGGAGACGATCGTGAGATCCTGGCCCTTCCACTTGCCGGGCTTGATCGTGCCGGCGTAGACGTAGATGCCGGGCACGTTCATTCGCGCCATCGCGATCATGCCGCCGGGCATGTTCTTGTCGCAGCCGCCGCAGACGAGCACGCCGTCCATCATCTGCCCGTTGACCGAGGTTTCGATGGCGTCGGCGATGACCTCGCGCGAGACGAGCGAGTATTTCATGCCGTCGGTACCCATGCCGATGCCGTCGGTCACGGTGGGCACGCCGAACACCTGGGGCTTTGCGCCCGCGGCTTCCAGTGCGGCGATGGAGCGGTCGACCAGGGGTTGAATGCCCGCGTTGCACGGGTTCATGGTCGAGTGGCCGTTCGCGACGCCGACGATGGGCTTGACGAAGTCGCCGTCCTTGAAGCCGACGGCGCGCAGCATGGCGCGGTTGGGGGAGCGGGCAACGCCGCCGGTGATGAGATGGCTGCGCCAGTTCTCGGCCATGAACGGTTTCCTCGATGTTGGGCTTAAACTGCCGATTCTAACGAACGCGGATAACCCCCGGAATGCTCGTTCACCCCCAGTTCGATCCCATCGCCGTTTCCATCGGCTCGTTCGGCATACGCTGGTATGGCCTCATGTACCTGATCGGGTTCGTGACGGCCTTGTGGCTCGGGCGCCGCCGCGCCGCGCGCGACGCATGGCGCGGATGGTCGCCACGCGAAATGGACGACATCCTTTTCTACGGCGTGCTGGGCGTGATCATCGGCGGTCGGCTGGGTTACGTATTCTTCTACAAGCCCGGTTACTACCTCGAACATCCGCTCGAAATCTTCTACGTATGGCAGGGCGGGATGGCCTTTCACGGCGGCTTTCTCGGCGTGCTCGTCGCGATGCTGATCTTCGCGCGCAAGTCGAACAAGACGTGGCTGGGCGTGATGGACTTTCTCGCACCGCTGGTGCCGCCCGGGTTGGCTGCCGGGCGACTCGGCAACTTCATCAATGCCGAGCTTTGGGGGCGCCCGACCGACGTGCCCTGGGCCATGGTGTTTCCATCGGTGGACGATCTGCCGCGCCATCCGTCGCAGCTGTATCAGTTTGCGCTCGAAGGGGTGCTGCTGTTCGTTCTGCTGTGGTGGTACTCGAAGAAACCACGCGCGGCCGGTGCGGTATCGGCGCTGTTCCTGATCGGATACGGCGTCGCGCGGTTCGTGGTCGAGTATTCACGCGAGCCGGACAGCTTTCTCGGCATACTCGCTTTGGGATTCACCATGGGCCAGTGGCTCAGCTTGCCGATGATCGTGGCCGGGGCATGGCTGCTTTGGTGGAGCGGTCACCGGTCAGCCGATGCAGTCGAAGCGTCTGCCGCTTCGGTCCCGCGGCGCAAGAAGCCCTGAGGTCGGCGGCCCCCCAAAACCACAACGGGCGCCGAAGCGCCCGAGGGGGAAGGTGGGGTGAGGTGACTCAGCTCGCCTGAGTCGAGGCCACCGCAGCCTGCCGGGCGGCGAGGCTCGCACGCCGGTCGAGCAGGCGCTGGAAGTTGGCGAGCGAGCCGAGGTGCGCGAAGAGGCGGCCGAGGTAACCGCGCTTCATGAGTTCGTGCAGCTTGTCTGCATCGAGTTCGGCGAGCTTCTGCTCATTCACGCGCGCCATGCCCGACAGCGCGATCGGCGCGCCCTGATTCGGCGTGGCCTGCATCGTGAAGGGTTCGAGCAACCCCAGCCCGGCGACATGCGCCGCCATTTCGTTGGTGCGAAGCAGGTCGGCTTCGTACTCGACCAGCAGCTTCTGCTGCTGCTCCCACTCGGGCAGGGGCTTGCCCTCGGCGTCGAACATGGCGTCGCCCTTGTCGCGCAGCGCCTTCTTCTCGACGCATACCAGCCGCTCGTCGCGCATCTTGCCGTCGACGGTGATGGTGGCCATGCAGAAAGGATAGCGGCGCACGTAGGCCGGCAGGTAGGAGCGGCGATCCCAGGTGTTGTCCGACATGAGGAAGAGGTTGCTCTGGGCCTCCAGGCCCAGCACGGCGAAGACGGCGTAGGACTTTCCGCTGTCGGCCGTGACGAAGACGATCGGGTAATCCCTCGCAACCAGCGGAAACTCGACCATGCTGATCGGCAGCGCATTGAGGTTGCGGAAGGCCGGGGTGATCTTTCCGCGCTGCGGCACCAGGACCCGATGGTTCTTGTTGAGGGGCACGATGTCGCCGTAGGCGAACGGCGGCGAGATGTTCATGTTCTCAGCGGGCTTGACGGGGGCTTCAGCACTCATGGGATCCTCTCCTCGGTCCTCGGGCGGTCGGATGGTAGCACGCACTACGTCAGCGACAGTGCCAAGGTTTACCCGTTTCAGGAACGGCGGTATCATCTCGCTCCTTTCGTGGGGCGGTAGCTCAGCTGGGAGAGCGTCGCGTTCGCAATGCGAAGGTCGGGAGTTCGATCCTCCTCCGCTCCACCAAA
>LNFM01007559.1_pt1 | contig 127028 bp, 117 predicted proteins | sample 596031 | NCBI WGS metagenome assembly LNFM01 (sample SAMN04254537, study PRJNA301005) | activated carbon metagenome | isolation source: dual media filters at the Ann Arbor, Michigan drinking water treatment plant | place: USA: Ann Arbor | reverse complement strand
GCCCCGTTCGTTTCACGGGCTCAGTCGGGGTCGGCGCCGTCGAGCGCGCCGCGCTCGTACAGCACGACCAGCCCGTTCACGCAGTGCTGGCACAGCTGGCTGCCGGCCACCTCGCGGCAGATCGCCAGGGCCTGCTTGGGCGGCATGCCCTCGCGGTAGGGAGGGTCGGCGGTCATGGCGTCCCAGGTGTCGGCCACGGCCATGACGCGCGCGCCGTCGGGGATCTCATGGCCCGGCAGCCGGTCGGGGTAGCCGCCGCCGTCGATCCGCTCGTGGTGGCCGCGCACCCACCGCACCTGCTCGTGGTCGAGGACCTCGGAGACGATCTGCGCCCCCAGGGTGACGTGGGTCTCGATGACCGCCCGCTCCTCGGCGGTGAGCCGCCCGGGCTTGAGCAGCACCGAGTCCGGAACCCCGACCTTGCCGACGTCGTGGACCAGGGCGGCCTGCCGCAGCCGTGCGGCGCGCGCCGGCTCCCAGCCCAGCTCCAGCGCCAGCCGGTGCGACAGGGCGGCCACCCGCTCGGAGTGCCGCTGGGTGTTCTCGTCCCGAAGGTCGACCGCGCGGGCCAGGGCGCGCAGGGCGGCGAACTCGCGGCGCTGTGACGCGGTGTCCTGCTCGCGGGTCTCGCCCGCGGCCCGGGCGGCGGCGTGGGTGCGCGTGGCGTCCCGGCCCGAGGCCTTGGCGGCGCGTAGGGCGGCGTCGGCCGCGGCCACCAGTCGGCCGGGGACGGTGGCGTCCTCCAGGTCGGCGATGCCCACCGACACGCTCACCCCGCCGGCCGGCGGGATCGGCACGCCGGCGATCGCCCGGCGCACCGTGAGCGCCCGCTGGGCCGCGGTGGCCGCGGTGTGCCCGGGCAGGATCCAGCCCAGGGCCTGGCCGGAGATGCGGGCGACGATCTCCCCGGGCTCGGCGAGGGCGGCGACCCGGCGGGAGACCTCGGCGATCACCTCGTCGCCGGTGGCGTGGCCGAAGGCGGCGTTCACGTCGCCGAGCGCGTCCACGTCGATCACGGCCACCGCGAGCGGCTCCAGGTGCGCCTCGGCATGGGTCAGCCGGTCGGCCAGCGCCTCGTGGAACGCGCGGTGGTTCGCGAGCCCGGTGAGGCTGTCGGTGACGGCCTGGGCCTCCAGCGCCTCGCGCGCGGCGATCCGCTCGGCCGCGAGGCCGAGCGTCTCCGACAGGCGCTCCATCCGGGCGGCGGCGTCGGGGGGCGGGACGTCGCCCTCCCACTCGGCCACCACCACGCCCCACGGCGCGTCGCCGGCGGTGACCTCGCGCCGCAGCAGCCCGGGACGGGCGGTGCCCGAGGCGGCGAGCTCGCGCTCGGCCGCGGCCTCCGGCCCGTCCACCACGCGCACGCGGGCGCCCTCCAGCGGCAGTGCGATGGCCTCCTCGGCGATGGCGCGCAGCTCCCGCATGTCCGCCGAGCCGGCCGCGGCCAGGGCGATGCGGGTCATGGCGTCGTGCTCGCGTCCGGTGCGGTGCAGCTCGTCCACCAGCCGGCCGCGGGCACGGCCGAGGCCGCGCCACAGCAACAGTGCGGCGATGCTCAGCAGCAGCACCATCGCCACCGTGATCAGCAGGAGCCGGCGGCGGATCGCGTCACCCTCGGCGTCATCGGTGTCGCGCGCCACCTGCATCGCGGCGAACCACCTGGCCCCGGCGGCGTCGAGGCGCTTGAGCGGGTCGCTGAGGTCCGGCTGGCTCAGCAGGTTCACCGGGCTCTGCCCGAGCGCCACGATGGCGTCCAGGGCGGCGATCGAGTCCCGTGCGCCGGCCGCCATCTCGGGGTTGCCGGTGAACGTGGTCCCCTGGGTGGACTGGACGGCCACCAGCCGGCCGCGCGAGCGGAGGACGGTGATGCCGTCGGATGCGGTGATCACCCCGCCGCGCTCGATGATCCTGGTGTGCACCGCGCGCAGCTCGTCGAAGGCGTCCGAGACCTCGTAGATGGCGTCGTCGAGGCGGCCGTGCCGCTCCTCCTGCACCTGGTTCAGGGCGACCGATCCGCCGACCACCGCCACCATGAGCAGGCTGAACGCCACGAGGACCGCGAGCTGCACGCGGTGCAGGCGTCGCAGCCGCCGGGCGGCGGCCGCCCAGGTGGCGTCGGATGCCGCGTCGGTGCTCGGGATGTGTTCGCTGTCGGCCATGGGCGCGGGCCGCCCCGGTGCGGGCGGCTGCCTGTGGAATCGGCAGCGGACGCGGGAAGTGGAGTCCCGCGGGTGGGGCGCGCGCTATTCGTGCTCGGCGCGCACCCGCGCGTCGGCCGCCCGGGCCATGTCGGCCTGCGCGGCCTGCAGCGCGGCCACTCGCGCGGCGAGCTCCGCATCGGCCACGCCGAGGATCCGGGCCGCCAGCAGGCCCGCGTTGCGGCCGTTGTCGATGGCCACGGTCGCGACCGGCACCCCGCGCGGCATCTGCACGATCGACAACAGGGAATCCATGCCGTCCAGGGCGGTGGTGCGAACGGGCACGCCGATGACCGGCAGGTGGGTCACCGCGGCGAGCATGCCGGGCAGGTGGGCGGCGCCGCCGGCGCCGGCGACGATCACGCGCAGGCCGCGCCCGGCGGCCTCGGTGCCGTAGGCGATCATGTCGTGCGGGGTCCGGTGGGCGGAGACCACCCGCACCTCGTGCGGGACCCCCAGCTCGGTGAGCGCCTCGGCGGCGGCCCGCATGACCGGCAGGTCGGAGTCGCTGCCCATCACCACACCCACCAGCGGCGCCGCGCTCACAGCGCCACCGCCCGGGCGCCGTGCCGCGCGACCTCGAGCGCCTCCGCCGGCGTCGCCGCCATCGCGGTCACATGCCCCATCTTCCTGCGCACGCGGACCTCCGCCTTGTCGTAGAGATGCAGGTGGGCGCCCGGCACCGCCAGCGCCGCCGGCAGGTCGGGCCGGCTGGGGCCGGACGCGGTGCCCAGGATGTTGACCATCGCCCCGGCGGGGGCGCGCAGGTTGACGGGGCCCAGCGGCATGCCCAGCACGCCCCGCAGGTGGTTCTCGAACTGCGAGGTCTCGCAGCATTCGATGGTGTAGTGCCCGCTGTTGTGCGGGCGCGGGGCGAGCTCGTTCACCAGCACGCCGCCGTCACGCAGCAGGAACATCTCCACGCCCATCACCCCCAGGCCCTCGCCGGCGGCCGCGGCGGCCTGTGCGATCGCCTGGGCCCGGTTCCGGACGGCCGGATCGATCTCCGCGGGGGCGATCACCTCGTGGCACACGTGGTCGCGCTGGACGGTCTCCACCACCGGGTAGCAGGCCTCTTCCCCGGTGGTGCTGCGGGCCACCATCGCCGCCAGCTCGCGCTCGAACGGCACCCATGCCTCCACCAGCACGCCCTCGCCGCGGTCGAGGCCGGGCATGGCGGCCATCGCCTCCTCCGGGGTGTGGCAGTTGGCGTTGCCGTAGCCGTCGTACCCCAGCGTGCGGGACTTCAGGACCAGCGGCCAGCCCAGGTCGCGCCCCGCGGCGGCCATGTCCGACGGGCGGTCCGCCACCAGGAACCGCGGCACCGGAAGGCCGGCCGAGACCAGGCGGTCCTTCTGCAGCGCCTTGTCCTGCACCACCGCCACGGTCGCCGCCCGGGGCCGCACGGGTGTGCCGGCGACCTCCACCGCGGCCAGCGCCCTGGCGTCGACGAACTCGTTCTCGAGGGTCACCACGCGGCACACGCGGCCGAGCGCGGCCACGGCCGCGGGATCGCGCCAGTCGCCCCGCACAACGCCCGCCGCCACGAGCCCCGCGGGCTCGGCCGGGTCGCCCAGCACCGCCACCCGCAGGCCCAGGGGCCAGGCGGCCAGGCACGTCATGCGGGCCAGCTGACCGGCGCCCGCGATGCCGACGTCGTAGGGCGCCTCGTCGGTGGGTGTGGTCGTCACGCGGGGGACGCTACCAAGCCCCGTCCCGGTCGCATCGAGCGAGCCTTGGTACACTGCTCACCGGCCCGGGCGCATAGCTCAGTTGGGAGAGCACCAGCTCGACAAGCTGGGGGTCACAGGTTCGAGCCCTGTTGCGCCCATACGAAACCCCGCCACGTGCGGGGTTTCGTCGTTCTCGGACCGGGCCGGCCGCTCATCCGGCGCCGGCCGCCGACGACGGTCACGCGCCGCGCGGCGGCTGGGGGCCCATCCCGGCGAGCAGCACCGCGCAGGCGTCGGCGGGAGACATGGTCCCGGCCTCCACGTCCGCCAGCACCCGGCGGCCCGCCGGGGTGTCCATCGCGGTGTCCACCAGCGCGCGCAGGCTGCGCTCGAGGGTCGCGGCGAGCTCCAGGCGCCGCCCGCGCCGCCGCCGGGCGACGAGTCCGTCACCGGCGGCCAGCGATGCGCGGTGCGCGTCGGCCGCGGCGAGCAGCTCGGGCACACCGTCGCCCGTGGTGGCGACGGTGAGGACGATCTCGGGACGGCGGCCCGCCCGCGCCTCCAGGCCGCTGATGTGGCCCAGATCGAGCATCAGCTCCAGGTCGCGGCGGGCGTCGCGGGCGCCCGGGCGGTCCGCCTTGTTCACCACCAGGACGTCGGCGAGCTCCAGCAGGCCGGCCTTGTTGGCCTGCACGGCGTCGCCCCACCCCGGGGAGGTGACCAGCACGGTGGTGTCGGCCGCTGAGGCGATGTCGACCTCCACCTGTCCGACGCCGGTGGTCTCCACGATGACCGGGTCGAACCCCAGGTGGGCCAGCAGCCGCGTGGTGGCCGGGACGGCGAACGCCAGGCCGCCCTGCTGGCGAACGCCCCCGCGGCAAAGCCGTCCATGCGCACGCGGTCGCCCAGGATGGCGCCCCCGGTGAGGGGCGAGGAGGGGTCCACGGCCAGCACGGCGGGCGTGCGCCCGGCGTCGGCCAGGCAGGCCAGCAGCCGGCCCGTGAGCGATGACTTGCCCGCCCCCGGGGCCCCGGTGATGCCGATGACGTGCCCGGCGTCGTCCGCGGCCGGCAGCAGTCCGGCGATCTCGAGCGCCGTGTCGCCGCCGCGCTCGACCAGGGTGATGAGCCGCGCGACGGCCCGGCGGTCCCCACCGCGCGCCACGCGCAGGAGCGCGGCCGGGCCGGGGGAGGGCGACGGGCTCACCCGTCGTCCGGAACCGCGACCCGCCGCACCGCGGCCACCACCTCCGGGGCCGACGCGCCCGGACCCAGCACGGCCGCCACCCCGGCGGCCCGCAGCGTCTCGGCGTCGTCGGCGGGCACGATCCCGCCGACGACCACCGGCGTGGCCAGGCCCAGCGCGCGAAGCGCCTCCACCATCGCGGGGCCCAGGGTGAGGTGGCTGGCGTTGTGCATGGAGATGCCCACCGCGTCGGCGTCCTCCTGCTCGGCCACCGCCGCGACCCCCTCCGGGGTCTGCCGCAGGCCCAGGTAGACCACCTCCATGCCGGCGTCCCGCAGGATGCGCGCGACGATCTTCAGGCCGCGGTCGTGGCCGTCGAAGCCGAGCTTGGCCAGGACGATGCGGGGCGGCGCGCCGGTCATCAGACGACGATCCGCTCCACGTGGGTGCCGAGCACCGCGGCCAGCGTCGCCACGATCTCTCCCTCGGTGGCGAGTGCCGTGACCGCGTCGATGAGCGGGGGCGCGCAGGCGCCCACCTCGCGCAGGCATCGCTCCACCGCCGCCCCGTCGCGCGCGCTGCGCACCGCGGCCAGGCGGGCCAGCTGGCAGCGCTCCACCTCCGGGTCGATGCGCAGCGTGTCGCGCACCTGCTCGTCGTTGCCCTCGGTGAAGGCGTTGACCCCCACGATGATCCGCCGCCCGGCGTTGACCTCACGCTCGAACCGGTAGGCGGCGTCGGCGATCTCGCCCACGAAGTACCCGTCCTCGATGCCCGCGTAGACGCCCTCGAGGATCGACCCGCCGCCGAGCTCCAGCAGGTGGTCGAACACCTCCCCGGCCAGCCGCTCCAGCTCGTCGGTGAGCCACTCCACGTAGTCCGAGCCGCCGAGCGGGTCGGCCACGTTGGTGACGCCGGTCTCGTGCGCGATGACCTGCTGGGTCCGCAGGGCGATGCGGGCGGCCCGGTCGGTGGGCAGGGCGAGCGCCTCGTCGAAGGCGTCGGTGTGCAGGCTCTGGGTGCCGCCGAGCACCGCGGCGAGCGCCTGGATCGCCACGCGGGCGATGTTGACCTCCGGCTGGGCGGCGGTGAGGGAGACCCCGGCGGTCTGGGTGTGGAACCGGCACAGCAGGCTCCGCTCGTCGGCGGCGCCGTACCGGTCGCGCATCCACCGGGCCCAGATCCGCCGCGCGGCCCGCAGCTTGCAGATCTCCTCGAAGAAGTCGTTGTGGCAGTTGAAGAAGAAGCTCAGCCGGGGGGCGAAGGCGTCCACCTCCAGGCCGGCGGCGATCTCCGCCTCCACGTAGGCGAAGCCGTTGGCGAGGGTGAAGGCGAGCTCCTGCACGGCCGTGCTGCCGGCCTCGCGGATGTGGTACCCGGAGATCGACACGGGGTTCCAGCGGGGCATCTGTGCCGTGGTGAAGGCGATCATGTCGGTGACCAGCCGCACCGACTCCCGGGGCGGGAAGATGAACTCCTTCTGCGCCTGGTACTCCTTGAGGATGTCGTTCTGGATGGTCCCCGAGAGGTCCGCCCGGGCGACGCCCGAGCGCTCGGCGGCCGCGATGTACATGGCGAACAGCACCGGGGCGGGGCCGTTGACCGTCATCGAGGTCGACACCGAACCGAGGTCGATCCCGGCGTAGAGCTCCTCGACGTCGGCGAGCGTGTCGACCGCCACACCGGCCCGGCCCACCTCGCCGCGCGACCGCGGGTCGTCGGAGTCCGCGCCCATCAGGGTGGGCATGTCGAAGGCGGTCGAGAGGCCCGTGCCGCCCGCGGCGAGCAGCTCCCTGAACCTCAGATTGGTGTCGGCGGCGCCGCCGAACCCCGCGAACATCCGCATGGTCCACAGCCGCGAGCGGTACATCGACGCGTGGACGCCGCGGGTGTACGGGAACCGGCCCGGCAGCGGCGAACCGCCGTACACCGGTTCGAGGGGAACCCCGGACATGGTCTCGAACGGGACCTCCCGGAGCGGGGCGCGGCGGTAGGCCTCCCGCCAGGCCCGCGTGTCGGTCCCCTCGTCCGCCTCCGGCGCCATCGACAAGTCCTTTGACGTCCGACTATTGGACGTCCACGCTACCACGCTCGTAGTCTTCGGACATCTCGCCCCTCGACCGCGATCCCATCTCCGAGGCCCGCCGCAACTGGGAGGCCGCCGGGTGGGCGGCCCCGGACGCGATGGTGGCGGCGGTGTCCGTCGTGCGGGCCCACCAGATCGTGCTGGCGGCGGTGGACGCGGCGCTCGAACCGCACGGGCTCACCTTCGCCCGCTTCGAGGCGCTGGCGCTGCTGCACTTCAGCCGGCGCGGCGCGCTGCCCATGGGCAAGATCGGGGAACGGCTGCAGGTGCACCCCACCAGCGTCACCAACGCGATCTCACGCCTGGAACGGGATGGGCTGGTGCGCCGGGTGCCGTCGGACCGCGACCGCCGCACCGTGCTGGCGCAGATCACCCCCGACGGCCGGGAGACGGTCGTGGCCGCGGCGTCCGCGCTCACCGCGGCGGGGTTCGGCCTGGACGAGCTGCCGGCGGCGGCGCTGGGCCGCATCCACGACGCCCTCCTGCCGGTGCGCCGCGCGGCCGGTGATCTGCCCTGATCCCCCTCCAGCTCCGCGCGCGGCGTGCCGATGGGCGGACATGGACGACACCGGCGAGATCCCGCTCGGCTACCCCCGCTGGTGCTTCGCCGCCGGGTCGGTGCTCTCGGCGGCCGGCCTGGTGCTGAGCGGCTGGCTGGCGGCGCACGCCGGGGCCGTGGCGGCGGTGGCGCTGGCGGCGTCCTGCGCCGCATGGGCGCTCGGGATGGTGCTGGGCGCGGTGTTCGTGGTCCGGTGGCGGCCGGTCTGGCGCGTGGGGCCCGAGGGCATCGCCGTGCTGGGCGCCGGCAGGGTGGCCTGGGACGACATCTCCGGGGTGGGCCCGTGGCGCCGCGGGACCTCGGTGCGCATCGCCCTGCGGGATCCCGCCGCCTGGGCCTGCGGACGCCCGGTGGGCGCGAGGGTCAGCGCCGCCCTGCGCGGGGTGCCCCTGTGCTCGCCCTTCGTGCTGGGCCTGAGCGGCCTCGACACCGGCCGGGAGGACATCCGCCGGGCCGTGGAGCGGCACGCCCCCGGCCGCTGGCGCTCAGCCGTCTGAGGTCCGGCCCGGGACGAATCCGGTGCGGGTCTCCTGCTCCGGCGGCGCCCAGCTGGTGCCGTCCGGTCCGAACGGCCGGGCGAAGGTGAATGCCCTGGGCGTCGAACCGTGCTCTCGGATGTGCAGCAACCGTTCCTGTGCCTCGGCGACGGTGGGGCGATGCCCGTCCGGCACCCACCACAGCGCCTGATAGGCCTCGGCCATGCGCGCGAACCAGTCGCGCCGGCGGCGCATGACCTCCAGGTGCGGGCCGTTGTAGACGTAGGCCCGCAGCACGTCGAGGGACTCCCACACCGACATGTTCACCAGGAGCATGTCGTCGTCGAAGACCGGCACCCCGGTGGCGTCGCCGCCGTCATCCGCCAGGCGCCAGATGAAGCCGTGGGCGGCATCGGCGAGGGCGTTCACCGGGCCCAGCGCGGCCACGAACCCGGCCAGCAGCGGCGAGTCCAGGGGCTCGCGCAGGCGCGCCACGTTCACCTGGGCGAGCTCCACGTGACCCTCAGCCGCCGGACATGATGAGCCAGCGGCCGCTCACCAGCAGGGCGATTGCGACGCCGCCGGCCGTGATCCCGAGCGCGACGCCCACCCAGCCCGGAACGCGGGAGGCGCCGCGCTCCCCGGCGACGGCGACGGACACCATGCCGCACACCACCCCGAAGATCGCGAGGATGGGGGACAGCAGCACCAGGGGCAACGCGAGCAGCGCGAGCAACCCGAGCGCGAGCGACGCGGTGCCCCAGCCGTTGGGGGGGTCGGCCTTGTCCGGATCGGCTGGCGGCAGCGTCGGTATGGGCATGGGGCTCCATTCGGGGGAAACGGCAACCGTTGACGGGGAGAATAGCCCGGCCCGCTCATTCCGCCGGCCGGCGGCGGGCCCGGGGTCCGGCCCCGCCGCCCGCCCGAGTCAGCCGCCGAAGGTGTCGCCCGGCTGCAGCTCCGGGACCTCGACGTCCGCGGGGACCAGCGCGCGCAGCTGCGCCGGCCGGCCGGCCAGCGGGGGCCAGGTGCCGAAGTGCCCGCAGAGCACCTGCTTCACGCCCAGCAGGCGCACCGCGTGCACCCCGCGTGAGGGCCCCATGGTGAAGTGCCCGCCCATCGGGAGCACCGCGACGTGCGGCCGGTGGATCTCGGCGAGCAGGGCCATGTCCCCGAACACGTCGGTGTCACCGGCCTGGTAGACGACCAGCCCGTCGGGGAACTCGAGCATGTACCCGGCGGCCACGCCGCCCTGGAGCATTGCCTGGTCGGGCGCGCCGATGCCGCTGCCATGCACCGCCGTGACCATCGTCGCGGCGATCCCCGCCGCGTCGACGGTGCCACCGACGCCCATCTGGACGACGTTGCCGACGCCCTCTCCCTGCAGGTAGGCGCCCACCTCCCAGCTGGCGATCACCGGGGCGTCGGGGTTCTTCGCGGCCAGGCCGGGCAGGTCGGCGATGTGGTCCATGTGCCCGTGGGTCACCAGGATGGCGTCGACCGAGGGATCCCGGAGCGCCTCCGGGCAGGACGGGTTGTTCTCCAGGAACGGGTCGACGATGACCCGCTTGCCCTCGGAAGTCGTCCACAGCCAGCTGCCGTGTCCCAGCCAGGTGACGGAGTTGCCTCTCAGATCCATTCGGGTGTCCCCCTCGGATGCCGTTGTCATCCGGACTGTCGTCCAGTCGGGACGCCGGGCGCAAGCGGCGCTGTGACCGGCGTGTGATCCGTGACGGAACAGGGAACGAAGGACCCGCAGGAGGGGTCAGCTCCCAGCACCCCTTGGGTGTCTGGGACGGGCCGGCGCGAGCCGGTCTGATTGATCCCGCCCGGTCCATAAGCCTCCCAGGGGCACACGGTGAACGACCTGATCTCCATCCGCGACGTTCGCATGTTCGAGGTGCTCTCCATCGTCGCGGGAAGCGTCGTGGGGGCACTGGCCGGTCACCGCTGGCAGGCACGCTCACACCGGGCCGACGCCTCGAGCGGCCGGCGGCGGATGCCGCCGGCCGCCGGGTCGTCCCTCACCCCGCGGCACTAGACTCGGCCCATGGCCCCGCCGCTGCAGCCGCCCCTCGCGCCGCAGCTGGCCCGCCCGGCGCCGGAGCTCCCCGACGGCGACGGCTGGTGGTACGAGCCCAAGTGGGACGGCTTCCGCGCGATCGCCTTCGTCGATGGTGGCCTGACCGCCCTGCAGAGCCGCAACGGCAAGCCCCTGGAGCGCTACTTCCCGGAGATCGCCTTTCCGCCCGGCCGCTATGTGGTGGACGGGGAGATCATCATCCCGGGCCTCGACGGCGGCCAGGAGTTCGGCGCCCTGCAGCAGCGCATCCACCCCGCGGCCTCCCGGATCGAGCGCCTGTCGCGGGAGATGCCCGCGGTGTTCGTGGCGTTCGACCTGCTCGCGCTCGACGACGCGTCACTGCTGGAGCAGCCCCACGCGGAGCGCCGCGCGCGGTTGGAGGCACTGGTGGCCGATCCCATGCGGCTCACACCGGGCACCGCCGACCGGGCCGAGGCGGCCCGCTGGCTGGAGGGCGCGGGGGAGGGGGTGGTGGCCAAACGCGGCGACGCCCCCTACCGGCCCGGTGAGCGCACCGGCATGGTCAAGGTCAAGCGCGTGCGCACGTTCGACTGCGTGGTGGTGGGGTGGCGGCCCGGCAAGGCCGGGGAGGACACGGTGGGGTCGCTCATCCTGGGGATGTACGAGCCCGGTGACCGGCTGCGCGTGGTGGGGCACGCCGCCGGGTTCCGGGCCGCGCAGAAGCGCGAGCTGCGGGGACTGGTGCGGGCCTACGAGACCGGGGAGCGGGGGACCGCAGACCCCAGCCGCTGGAGCGCCGACCGCGAGCTGGAATGGGTGGCGCTGCGCCCGGAGCTGGTGGTGGAGGTGCGGGCCGACCAGGTGAGCGACGGGCGCATCCGCCACGGCGCCCGCCTGGTGGGGGTGCGCGAGGACCGCGACCCCCTGAGCTGCGGCACGGATCAACTCTCGGGCTGATCCCTTCGGCGGCTGGGCTGCACCCGCCGGCCCTCGCCGGCCTGCTTGCGGAAGTGCGGCGGCCACGGCGCGTCGCCCAGCCCCTCGGCCTCGTCGCGGGCCGCGAGCTCCAGCAGCGGGGTGATGTCGCCCACGGCGTCGTCGATGCCCGCGGCGGGGTCGCCGCGCTCGGCCAGGCGGGCGGGCACCGTGTCCAGGCGCAGGTCGCCCGGCTCGGCGTCGGGGACCTCGTCCCAGCGCAGCGGGCACGAGACCAGCGCGCCCGGCACGGCCCGCACCGAGTAGGCGGAGGCGAGCGTGCGGTCGCGGGCGTTCTGGTTGTAGTCCACGAACACCCCCTCGCGCTCCTCCTTCCACCACTTCGAGGTGGCCCGCCCGGGCATGCGGCGCTCCACCTCACGGGCCAGCGCGAGCGCCGCCCGGCGCACCTGGGTGAAGTCCCAGCGGGGGGCGATGCGCACCAGCACGTGGATGCCGCGGTTGCCGCTGGTCTTGGGCCAGCCCACCAGCCCGTGCTCGGTGAGGACATCGCCGGCCACCAGCGCCACCTCGCGCACCTGGCTCCACGGCACGCCGGGCTGCGGGTCCAGGTCCACGCGCAGCTCGTCGGGGTGGTCCAGGTCGGCGCGGCGCACCGGCCACGGGTTGAAGTCGATGACCCCCAGGTTCACGGCCCACGCCAGGTGGGCGGCGTCCTGGGCCACCAGCTCGGTCGCGCTGCGGCCGCTGGGGAAGTGGACGGTCGCGGTCTGAAGCCACGCCGGCGCGCCCTTGGGGACCCGCTTCTGGAAGAACGGCTCCTCGGCGGCCCCGTCCACGTACCGCTTGAGGGTCGTGGGACGGTCGCGCAGGTGCAGCAGGGCGGCGTCGGCGACCGCCAGGTAGTAGCGGCACAGGTCCAGCTTGGTGGCCCCCGTGTCGGGGAAGAACACCTTGTCCGGGTTGGAGAGCCGGACCTCGCGGCCGGCTACCTCCACCATCACGAACGGACTCGCCATGCGGTCAGCCTCCCACGCCCGGCGGCGCGCGGCGACCCTCACGAACCGCTGACCTGCGCACACGGGCCCTTCACACCCATGGGGTACGGTGCCGCCCGATGCGGTTCCCCATGCGCTCAACCACCGCCGTGGCGGTCGCCGCGGCCGCGCTCTCGCTGGGAGCGGTGCCGGCCACCCCCCTGGTGGTGGGGATCCAGGACGACCGCCTGGCCCAGCCGCAGGTGGACCCCGGCCCCCGGATCGCCCAGATCGCGGGCGCGAGGGCCCGCATGGTCCGGATCGACCTGCGGTGGGACCTGGTGGCGCTCCGCCGCCCCGCCACGGCCACCGACCCCGCGGACCCGGCGTACGACTGGACCCACTACGACCGCGTGGTGGCGGCCAGCCGCGCCCGGGGCCTGCGTCCGCTGATGGTCATCTGGGCCACGCCGGCCTGGGCCGCCGACCCCGCCGTGCCGCAGGGCGCCTTCCCGGCCTTCAGCACCCGGCCGCTGCATCCGTCCGACGTGGGCGCGTTCGCCACGGCCGCCGCCCGGCGGTACGCGCCGCAGGGCGTCATGGACTGGGAGTCGTGGAACGAGCCCAGCATCCCGCTGTTCCTGCGCCCTCAGTACGCACGCGTGCGGGGCCGGTGGGTGCCGGTGAGCCCCCGCACCTACTCGGCCATCGCGAAATCGGTGTACCGCGGGATCAAGTCGGTGAGCCCGCGCGCCCGTGTGGCCGGCGGCGTCACCGCGCCCACGGGCGACCTGGACCCGCAGGCCTGCCCGGTGCAGCCCGACTGCCGCATCCGCCCGCAGGAGTTCGTGCGGCTGCTGAACGCCCCCGGGCTCCGCCCGCCGATGGACGCCTGGAGCCACCATCCGTATCCGCTGCGCCGCCCCGCGGACACCACGCCGCCGAAGCGCTCCTACGTGGACCTCTACAACCTGGACGAGCTCTTCCGGGCGCTCGACCGCACCTACCTGCGCGGCACGCCGGTGTGGATCACCGAGTTCGGGTTCGCGACCCGGCGCACCAGCCAGTACCCGTTCTTCGTCACGCCGGCCGAGCAGGCCCGGTACATGGCCGACGCGTTCCGCCGCATGCGGGCCACGCCGCGGGTGAAGGTGTTCATCTGGTACCTGCTGCAGGACCACGCCGACTGGGCATCTGGAATCCTCGATCTCCAGGGAAAGCGCAAGCCGGCGTTCGCGGTGTTCCGTGCACAGGCCGGCCGGCGGCGCTGACCTCCCCCTCGGGGGCCCTTGAACTGGACCTTCGGCGGGGGACGCGGACGCGCGCGCGGGCGGATGCTCGGCGTATTCGGCGATCCGCACGAGGCGGGCCGTGGAGAGGGAGAGGCAATACATGAACCACTGGAAGCGGTGGGGCCGCGGTGCCGTGGCCGCGCTGGCCCTGGGTGGCGCGGCCGTCGCATCGTCCGGCTGCGTCTCGCTGGACAACATCAGCGCCGGCCAGAGGGAGGTCGTCGGTGATGTCTTCATCGGCGCCACCGCCTGTCAGTCCGGGAGCGCAGACTGCTCCAACGTCGACGTCGTGAACATCGACATCGCTCCGAGCTTCACGGCTCCCGCGCAGTTGCTGGTCGCGTACCGCGTGCCGGCGTCGCTGCCGGCGCCCACCACGATCGAGACGGACGCCCCGGTCGTGACGTTCACCGCGAGCCCCAGCTATGCCGCCGAGCTGGAGCGCCTGAGCCCCGCCGGCGCGGGCCGGAAGTGGGTCGGGTTCATCAGCAACACGATCGACACCGCCGCGGCCGACAAGGACCTGCGCGTCATCAGCACCTGGAAGCTGCCCCAGGGCGCCGACGGCAGCCCGTTCGCGGGCCCGCTCGCCTTCCGTCCGATCATCGGCAGCCGGCTTCCCGATGCGACCACCCCGGCCGAGGCGCCGGTGCAGTGCGGCCCCGACTTCGCGAACGTCGGTCCCTCTGCGACGGTCTGCCTGGACTCACCGCTGCTCGCCACGCTCAGCGAGCCCGACCTCACCCGCACCACGCGCGACCTCGGCATCCTGACCGGCGCGACCGCGACCGGGCAGTCCGGCACGACGGTCACCGTGCCCTTCACCGCCAAGTACGCGGGCACGTCGACGAGTTCCGCGAACTTCGCCCTCTCGGCGACCACGGCCGTGCCCGGCGGCACCGCGGTGGTGACGCCCGGCAGCCTGCTGCCCGCCACCGACAGCACCAACCCCGTGTCGGTCGCCGTCACCGTCCCGGCCGGCACCGCCCCCGGGAACTACGACGTGACGCTCACCGCGACGCTGGGCACCCAGACCCGCGTCCGCACCGGCACGGTCACCGTGACCGCCCCGCCGGTGGTCACCCCGCCGCCGGTCACCCCGGCCGCGCTGCGCCTCACCGGGACGCTGCCGTCGCGCCTCGCGTTCCTCACGGCCCGCACGCGTGGCGTGAAGGTGATCGTCCGCTCCAACCGCACCGGCCGCGCGGTCGTGCGCCTGGTGCAGGGCGGCAAGGCCCTCGTCGCGAAGACCGTCACGCTGCGCAACGGCGCCACCACCGTGGTCCTGAAGACCCGGAAGGTGAAGGCCGGCGCCTACCGCGTGACCGTCACGTTCACGGCCACCCGGAAGGTCACCACGCTGAAGGGCACGCTCCGCACGCGCTGAGCCCCCTCGCCCGGAACCGGGGCGCCCGTCGGGCGCCCCGGACCGCGGCGGGTTCTATCCTGGGGCGGTGGACCGCTTCCGGAATCCGTCGTACCCCGCCCGCGCGGCCTTCGACGACCCGCGGAACGTGATCGACCACTTCAAGTACTGGCGCCACGACGCGATCCGGGCGGCGCTGGACACCCGCCGGAACCCGTTCGTGGTGGTGCTCGAGAACTTCGCGCACGACTTCAACATCTCCACGGCCATCCGCAACGCCAACGCGTTCCTGGCGCGTGAGGTCTGGATCGTGGGCCGCCGCCGGTACGACCGCCGCGGCGCGATGGGCACCCACCGCTACCAGCACGTCCACCACGCCCCCGAGCCCGGGGAGCTGCTCACGCGGCTGCGCGGTGAGGGCATGCGCATCGTGGCCGTGGACAACATCGAGGGCGCCCGCAGCCTGGTGGGGTACGAGTGGCACCGGGACACCGTGATGGTGTTCGGCCAGGAGTCCATCGGCGTCTCGCCCGAGTCACTGGCCCTGGCCGACGACGCCGTCTACATCCCGCAGTACGGCTCCACGCGCAGCATCAACGTGGGCAGCGCGTCGGCCATCGCCATGTTCGGGTACGCCTCAGCGGTGCTCGACCCGCCCGCCCCGTGGGACGGGGTGGGTCAGCCCGCCGACCAGTAGGCGTCGCCCGCGGCCGGGTGGGCGAGGGCGCCCGCCTCGGCCAGCAGCCGCCGCGCCGTGTCCAGCGGCACCTCCATGATCCCCGCGACCTCCGCGGTGGCCAGCGGGTACGGCGCCCACTCCAGCACCTCCGCGACGCCACCGGGCTCGGGGCGGGGGACGACGTCCGGGGCGACGTTCGCCACCAGCACCTCGTACACGCGTGCGGGCTGGAAGCCCGGGGAGTCCAGGCGGCGACCCCCCGAGGTGATGATGTAGCTGGGGCACGTGTACCGCCAGCCACCCTCCGGCGTGCGCGCCAGACGCTCGGCCATGGCCAGCGCGGGCGGCGCGGGGGAACGCGCCTCGGCCATGTCGGCGGCGAGCGCCTCGGCGGCGGCGGGCGATTCGGACCACATCGCCACGTCCTTCGCCGACAGGCCCGCCTCCTCCGCGGCCCGGGCGATCGTCCCGGGCTCGTCGATGAGCAGCCCCTCGCTCATGCCCAGCACCCGCAGGCGCCGCAGCAGGCGGGCGGCCCCCTCGGGGTCGCGCAGCCGCACCCCCACCACCGCGCGGCAGGCCGTCACCGTGACCAGGTGCCGGGCCGGCTCGGCGGTCGTGATGGGCATCCCGAAGCGGGCGGCGATCATCTCCCGCCCCGCCGCCAGCTGGGCGGTGGTGATGCCACGGGCGGCGTACTCGTCGGGCGAGCTGGACAGGCCGACCATCCGGTGGTGAAGCTCGACGTGGGGGCCGTACCGCCACATCAGGCGCAGGCGTGCCGGCTCCGACGAGAAGTCCCAGGGACAGGCGGGGTCGCCGAAGGCGTCGATGTGCACGGTGGGGGAGGAGGTCATGCCGGACAGGGTACGCGCGGTGCCGGGTCCCCGCCCCGCCCGCGGGGCGGGCGACGTACGATCCCCCGCATGGAGATCGACGGCGCACGGGTGCTGGTGGCGGGGGCGAGCGGCGGCATGGGCGGCGCCCTGGCGCGGGAGCTGGCGGACCGCGGCGCCCGGTTGGCGGTGAGCGGGCGCCACCCGGGGCGGCTCGCGGCGATCGCCACCGCGACCGGTGGTGTCGCGCTGGTGCGCGACCTCACCGAGCCCACCGGTCCCGAGCAGCTGGTCGCTCAGGCGGCGGACGCCCTGGGCGGGCTCGACGCCGTCGTGTGCGCCGCCGGGGTGGTCGCCTTCGGGCCGGTCACCGAGCTGGACGACCGCGTGCTCACCCAGCTCTTCAACGTCAACACGCTCGCGCCCATCCGGCTCAGCCGGGCGGCCCTCGGCGCGCTGGGCGAGGGCGGCGCGATCGTGAACGTCTCGGCGATCGTGGCGGACATGCCCACCGCCGGGATGGCCGCCTACTCGGCCAGCAAGGCGGCGCTCACCGCGTTCGACGCGGCGCTGCGCCGGGAGGCCCGCCGCGCGCGCGTGCACGTGCTGGACGTGCGGCCCCCGCACACCGAGACGGGCCTCACCGAACGCCCCCTGGCGGGCGAACCGCCGCGGCTGGCGCAGGGCCGGGAGCCGGCCGATATCGCCCGGCGGATCGTGGACGCGCTCGCGGCCGACGCCGCCGAGGCCGACCTGGGCTAGCGCTCAAGCGGCCGGCCGCCGGTGCCGACCTAGGGACAGCGGCACATTTCGTACGCTCCCGAACGCCGCCGGTGCCCTGCGCATGAACCTCCCCGACGCGGCCCCCGGCCGTGTGCTCCTCGCGGAGCCCAGCACGCTGGTCTCGACCGTGGTCTCGCGCGTCCTCGGTGGTGCGGGGCATCGCGTCGCGATGGCCGCGGATGCCGCGGAGGTGCTCGCCGTGCTGCGGGACGGCGGGGCGGACATGCTCATCACCGCCTGGGAGATCCCGGGCGTCGCGGATGCCGGGGAGCTGTGCCGGACGATCCGGGCGGACGCCGCCCTCACCGCGACGCCGGTCATCGTCCTGACCGCCCACGGCGACACCTCCGGCCTGGTGGCGGCCCTGCACGCCGGCGCCGACGACCACGTCGCCAAGCCGTTCGTGCCCGAGGAGCTCGTGGCCCGCGTGGCCGCGGCGATGCGGATCGTCCGGCTCGAGCGCGAGCGGTCGGCGGTGATGGAGGAGCTGCGCGCCCGCGAGGCGGCGCACCGCGAGATGGCCCACGAGCAGGCGTCGCTGCGCCGCGTCGCCGCGACCGTCGCGTCGGCCCGCACGCCGGAGGAGGTCTTCTCGCTCGTGGCCCGCGAGGTGGCGGGCCTGCTGGGCTGCGAGGGCGGTGGTGTCGCGCGCTTCGACGGTGACGCGGCCGTGCTGGTGGGCGCCCACTCCGCGGAGGAGGGCTTCGAGAGCTGGGTGGGGATGCCCCTCGACCTGGCCGAGCACTGGGTCACCGCGGACGTGCTGCGCACCGGCGCGCCCGCGCGCCTGGACGACTACGGCGATGGCGCCACCGAGCACGCCCGCCGCTCGTCGGTGGCGGCGCCCATCCGCGTCGGCGGCCGCCTGTGGGGGACCGTCGGCGCCGTGAGCACGCGCCCGGAGGGCCTGCCGGACGGCACCGAGAGCCGGCTGGGCCGCTTCGCGGAGCTGGTGAGCCTGGCCATCGCCAACGCGCAGACCCGTCACGAGATCGCCGAGATGGCGCTCCGCGACCCGCTGACCGGGCTGCACAACCGGCGGGCCTTCGAGGAGCAGCTCGGGCGGCGCGTGGCGCACGCCCTGCGGCACGACGCCCCGCTGGCCATGGTCATCCTCGACATCGACCACTTCAAATCGGTGAACGACACCCACGGGCACCAGGTGGGCGACATGGTGCTCATCGAGGTGGCGCACCGCCTGGCCAGGGTCTCCCGCGAGGAGGAGCCCATCGCGCGGCTCGGCGGCGAGGAGTTCGTGTGGCTCCTGCCCGGCGCGGACGCCGCCGAGGCCGTCCTGGCCGCCGAGCGGGCGCGCGCGGCGGTGGGCGGTGAGCCCTTCCCGGAGGTCGGCACCGTGACCATCTCGGCGGGCGTCACCGACCTCTCCTGCGGCAAGGACGCCACCGGGCTGTACCGCCTCGCCGACCTCGCCCTCTACGGCGCGAAGGCCGACGGGCGCAACCGCGTCGAGGCCTGGACCGCGGAGCGCGCCACCTCCTGACCCGCGGTCAGGCGGTGGCCGCCTCCTCCGCCTGCTCGACGGTCTCGGGGGCCATCGCCTCGGCCGCCGCGATGAGGTCGTCGCCGGGCTCCAGCGGGTACCAGCACGCCACCTGATGCCCGGGGGTGATCTCGGCCGCCTGCGGCACCTCGGTGGCGCAGCGCTCCGGCACCACCGCGGGGTCGCCGGAGATGATGCGGGCCTTGGGGCACCGCGGGTGGAACGGGCACCCCGCGGGCGGGTTCGCCGGCGACGGGACGTCCCCCTGCAGCACGATGCGCCGCCGGCCGCTGCTGCCGGTGCCGTGGGGCACCGCCGAGATGAGCGCCGCGGTGTAGGGGTGCCGGGGGTTCTCGTAGAGCGTGTCGCGGTCCGTGAGCTCCACCAGCCGTCCCAGGTACATCACCGCCACGCGGTCCGACACGTGGCGCACCACGCCCAGGTCGTGGCTGATGAACAGGTACGTGAGGGAGTGCTCACGCTGCAGGTCGGTGAGCAGGCTCACGATCTGCGCCTGGATCGACACGTCGAGGGCCGAGACGGGCTCGTCGCACACGATGAGGCTGGGGTTGAGCGCCAGGGCGCGGGCGATCCCGATGCGCTGCCGCTGGCCGCCGGAGAACTCGTGCGGGTAGCGGTTGTAGTGCTCCGGGTTGAGCCCGGTCTGCTCCATCAGTTCCTGCACGCGCTTGCGGCGGTCACCCTCGACGTGGTGGATCCGCAGCGGTGCGCCGATGATCTGGCCCACGCTCTGGCGGGGGTTCAGCGACGCGTACGGGTCCTGGAACACGATCTGCACCCGCCGGCGCACGTGCTGCATCGCGCGGCCCGCGAGGTGCGTGATGTCCTCGCCCTCGAAGTGGATCGACCCGGACGTGGGCTCCAGCAGGCGCGCCATCAGCCGGGCGGTGGTGGACTTGCCGCAGCCGGACTCGCCCACCAGGCCCAGCGTCTCGCCGGGGGCGATGGACAGGCTCAGGTCCTCCACGGCGTGCACCGCGCCGATCTGCCGCTGGAAGAGGATCCCGCGGGTGATGGGGAACCGCTTCACCAGGTTCCGGACGGCGACCAGGGGCTCCACGCCGTTCGCGGCGGGCGCGGGGGATTCGGTGCTCATGCCACGGGCTCCTGCATGTCGAGGCGCTCCCGGCGGTTCGCGGCCTTCTGGTCGACGCTCAGGTGGCAGGCGTCCGCGTGCCCGCCCCCGCGGTCGCGCAGGTCCGGCCGCTCCGTGTCGCACGGGGCGAACCGGTAGGGGCACCGCGGGTGGAACGCGCAGCCGGAGGGCACGTGGATGAGCGACGGCGGGGAGCCCTCGATGGGCACGAGCCGCTCCACCCGCCGGTCCACCCGCGGCACCGAGCTCAGCAGGCCCAGCGCGTAGGGGTGCAGGGGCGCGGTGAACACCTGGTCCCGGGTGCCCTGCTCGATGGGCCGCCCGGCGTACATGACCATCACGTCCTGGGAGACGTCGGCGACGGTGGCCAGCGAGTGGCTGATGAGGGCCACGCCGATGTTGAGCCGCTGCTTGAGCTCGTCGATGACCTCGAGGATCTGGGCCTGCACGGTCACGTCGAGCGCGGTGGTGGGCTCGTCGGCGATGAGCAAGTCGGGATCGAGCACCAGCGCCATGGCGATCATCGCCCGCTGACGCATGCCGCCCGAGAACTCGTGCGGGTACTGCCGGGCGCGCTGCTCGGGGGCGGGAATCCCGACCAGGCGCAGCGCCTCGACCGCGCGCGCCCGCGCGTCCCCCTTGCTCACGCTGCGGTGCGCCAGGATCGCCTCGGCGATCTGGTCGCCCACCCGGTACATGGGGTGCATCGAGGTCATCGGGTCCTGGAAGATCATCCCGATGCGGTCGCCGCGGATGTGCCGCAGCTCATCGTTGGTGGCCTCCAGCAGGTTCCGTCCCTCGAAGAGCACCTCGCCCGAGACGATCGCGCTCTTGCGGTTGATGAGGCCCATCACGGTGAGGAACGTGATGCTCTTGCCCGACCCCGACTCGCCGACGACGCCCAGCGTGTGGCCCCGTTCGACCGTGAAGCTCACGCCGTCCACGGCCTTCACCACGCCGTCCGCGGTGGGGAAGTGGACCCTCAGGTCGCGGACCTCCAGCAGCACGTCGCTCACTGGTACCGAACCCGGGGATCGAGGATGGCGTACAGGATGTCGGCGATGAGGCTGAACAGGCTCACCGCGATGGCCACCAGCACGGTCACCGCGAGCGTGACCGGCAGGTCGTTGTTCTGGGCGGCCACCAGCAGCCAGTTGCCCAGGCCCTGCAGGTTGAACACCGTCTCGGTGACGATGGTGCCGCCCACCAGGACCCCCAGGTCGATGGCCAGCAGCGTGATGACGGGCGTGATCCCGGTGCGCAGCTCGTGCTTGAGCACGATGCGGCGCTCCGAGAGCCCCTTGGCCCGCGCGGTGCGGATGTAGTCCTCGGTCATGACGTCGATCATGTTGCCGCGCACCACCCGCGCGTAGATGGCCGCGAACAGCAGCGCCAGGACCATCCACGGCAGGATCATGTGGCTGAACCAGGCCCCGGGATCGCTCCCGAAGGACACGTAGCCGGTGCCCGGAAGCCAGCCCAGCTTCTTCCAGAACACGTAGAGCGACAGCAGGCCCAGCCAGAACACCGGCGCCGAGACGAAGAACAGCGCCGTGCCCATCGATATTCGGTCCAGGGCGCTGCCGCGCCGCAGCGCGGAGATCACCCCCACCGGGATGCCGATGGCCAGCCACAGCAGCGCCCCGCCGATGATCAGGGTGATCGTCACCTGGGCGCGCTGCACCAGCTCCGGTTTGACCGCCTGCTTGGTCTGGAAGGACTTGCCCAGTCCCGGCCAGCCGTACTCGTCACCGGTGACCAGGCGCTCGAGGAACAGGCCGTACTGCTCCGGGACGCTCTTGTCGAGCCCGAGCGACTCCTTGACCTCCTGGATCAGCTCGGGCGTGGGGCTCTTGCCGGCGAACCGCAGCGCCGGGTCGCCCTTCGGCATCACGAAGAAGATCACGAACGTGAGCAGCGTGACGAGCACCACGACCAGGACGGTCCACAGCAGTCGTCTGATGATGTAGCGGCCCATCCACGCTCCTCACGTGCGTCCGGCGCGGGCGGGGCGCCCGGAGGCGCCCCGCCGCGACCGGCTCAGGTCACTTCTGCTTCGACGGGTCCACCGCGACGTGGGCGTATGCCGCCTCGCCGGAGAACTGGTCGTAGTCCCACTTCGTCACCGCCGGCCCGAGCAGGGTCGTGTTGTTGACGTGGAGGTACGGCACCCACGGAACGACCTCTTCCATGAGCTTCTTGTCGAGCGCCGCCCAGCAGTCGCTGCGGGCGTTCCCGACCTCCTCGGAGCACTTGTCGATGTCCGCGTCGACGGACGGCACGCCGCCCTTCGGGTAGTCGATCTTGAACTCCTTGGCCTGCGCGGCCGTGAGGCCCACCAGCGCGTAGCCGCTGTTGCCGGTCGGCAGGATGTTCCGGCCGTCGAACAGCACCATGAACGTGCTGGCGTCGGGGTAGTCCTTGCCCCAGCCGGCGTTGGAGCCCGCCTGGATGCGGTTCGCGATCACGCCGCTCGACTCGTAGGCCGGGCCGGTCGGCAGCTCGCGCACCTTGACCGTGATGCCGATCTTCCCGAGCGCGTCACGGATGATCGGGGTCATCTTCACGTACGGGTCGATGCTGCGGTTCATGAACAGCACGTCCTTGCACGCGTCCGCGTCGCAGACGCCGTCCTTGTCGGTGTCGTACGCCGAGGCCTTCATGGCCTCCTGCGCCTTCGCGAGGTCGCCGGCGCTGTTCTCGGTGGCGTACGGGTCGTAGCCGTCGAGGGCGGTCGAGCCGGGGTACAGCGTGGCCGGCGCGATGTGCGTGGCGATCTCACCGTAGAACGGGCCGCCCCAGGCCTTGCGCAGGGCGTCCTTGTCCATGATCCAGTTCACGGCCTTGCGCACGTTCACATCGTCGAACGGCGCCTCGGCGAGGTTCATGTAGATGTAGTTCGTGCGGTCGTCCTGATTGCCCTTGAGACGGTCCTTGAGGGCGTCGTCGCCGCTGTAGCGCCGCGCGACGTCCGGGGGAACCGCGTCGACCGAGTCCTCGTACTCACCGGCCTCGATCTTGTCGAAGATGTCCTTGTCGTTCGTGTTGATGATGAACTCGAAGCCGTCCGGCAGCGCCTCGCGCCGCTCGGTGCTGTCGGTCGCGGCGTCGTAGTTCGGGTTCCGCACCAGGCTGAGCTGCTTGGTGGGGTTGAAGCCGCTGATGGGCTTCATGGTCTTGCAGCTGGTGATGTCCAGCGCGTCGCTGCCCTTGATCATGTAGGGCCCCGAGGCGATCAGGTACCGGCCGTATTCACCGGCCTTGGTGAAGCAGCCCGCGACCTCCTTCGGGAACGGCCCGGTCGCCGGCATGGCCAGGCGGAACGGGAAGTCGCCGACGGGCTTGGTCGTCTTGAAGACGATCGTCGAGTCGTCCGGCGTGGTGATGCCGGCGATGGTCTTGGCCTTGCCGTCCTTGAACTCGGCCATGCCGACGATGTCGTTGTAGTAGAAGCCGTACTGCGCCACCACGGACCCGGTGCCGATGCGCTCGAAGGCGTAGGCGATGTCCTTGCTGGTGACCTCGCGGTTCACCGGCGGGGCGAACTTGACGCCCTTCTTGATCTTGAACGTCCAGGTCGTGCCGCCGTCGGTGGCCTCCGGGATCGCCTCGGCGAGGTCCGGGAGGACCTCGGAGCCCGCGGCCCCTTCGGTGTGGCGGTAGCCGGTCAGCTGACGGGTGAGCAGGTTCGAGTACAGCCCCCACGCCCAGCCGAGGTATTCACCGCTGGGGTCGAACCCGCCGTTGAAGCCGAAGTCGGTGGTCCCGACCCGGTAGATCCCGCCCTTGGCGGCGGCGGTGTCGCCCCCGCCGTCGGTGTCGCTGTCGCCGGAGTCGTCGCCTCCGCATGCGGCGAGGCCCAGAGAGCCCGCCAGCACCAGCGCCCCGAGCAGGGCCCAGGTCCCCTTCTTCCGGGGTCTCATGACGTCATGTCCTCCTTGGTGGTCACCGGTCCGCCTTCGGATCGAGCGCATCACGCAGCCCGTCTCCCAGCAGGTTGAACGCAAGCACGGTCAGCAGGAGGAAGATGCCCGGGAAGAGCATCAGCCACCATGCGACGTCGAAGATGTCGGAGGCGTCGCTGATCATGCGGCCCCACGACGGGGTGGAGTCGGGAACGCCGAGCCCCAGGAACGACAGGTACGCCTCGAACAGGATGTTCTGGGGTACCAGCAGCGAGGCGTAGACGATGATCACCGACACCAGGTTGGGGAGGATCTCCCGGAACATGATCGTGAGGTCGCCCGCGCCCACGGAGCGGCTCGCCTCGACGAACTCCCGCTCCCGCAGCGACAGCACGGCGCCGCGGACGATCTTCGCGACGTAGGGCCAGCTGAACAGGGCGATCACGATGATCACCAGGGTCAGCCCGGGCTGGACGGTCCCGCCGAAGCACCCCTCGCGGGAACTCCCGCAGGCGGTCACGATGCCGATCGCGAACAGCAGCAGCGGCAGGGACAGGACGATGTCGGCCGTCCGCGAGATGAGCGTGTCGATCACCCCGCCGCGGTAGCCGGCGATGAGCCCGAGGGTCACGCCGATGAGCACGGCGACCCCGGTGGCGACCACGCCCACGATGAGCGACACCCGGGCCCCGTAGGCGATCCGGACCAGCACGTCGCGGCCGGATCCGTCGGCCCCGAACCAGAAGGAGCCGTTCGGGCCCTTCGGCAGCCCGAAGTCGTCGGTCATGTCGCGGAACAGCTCGTTGGGCCCATGTCCGCTGATGGTCGCGATGAGCGGCGCCGCGAACGCCAGGATCACCAGCAGCCCGATGAAGACCAGCGACGCCATCGCCCAGCGGTCGCGCCGGAAGCGCATGAGGAACAGCTGCCACGGCGTGCGGGCCTGGACGTCCCGCTGCTCCAGGACGATCGGCTCCTCGCCGCCGGTGACGGGCGCCGTGGTCAGCGCCGCCGCTCCGGGCCGGTGAATGCGTGGTCTGGCGTGGGGTCCTCGGTGGGTCGCCCGGCCGGGAGGGCCGGGTATGACCGGTCACACTCCCACCGCCGGGGGAGCCGTGCCAGTGCCGCACACGGCTCGGGTCCGTTCGCGCCCCCCCGGCGCTGACGGATGCCCCTTCCTGCGCGCCGTGCTTGACGCGGGGCCTCCCTCTGTGCGCACCCGGCGGCGGTTACTCCACCACCCGCCACAGGCGCGGCTGGAAGGGGTCCGGGTCCGATCCCGGCGTGTCGTGGTCGAAGGCGACGTGGACATGGCCTTCGGAGCCCAGATGCTCCATCGCGTCGATGAACCGCTCGGGGGTGGCGTCCGCCCCCCGGGCGCGGACGCGCTCGAAGAGCGCGGCCTCCCGCACCGGCTCACCCGCGGCCCGGAGGGCCGTCATCACCAGGTCGTGCAGCGGCGTGCCGTCATTGCCCATCGCGTGCTCCCTCGGTCGGATGTCCCGGTCATTCTCGCCGCCCGCGTGCCGGATCCCGCGGGATGGCGCGATGGCGTCATGTCCGTGCGTGCCCGAGCCGATACGCAGGTGATGGGCCATGCCGGCGACTCCCCCGTGTCGCACCGGCCGTTCGTCGCGCAGGGCGCCGCGGAGCGCCGCATCCTCGCCGGGATGTGGCTGTGGCGGTGTACTGGCCCCTGCTCGCCCTCGACGGCGGTGCGGTCCCCTCCTGGGTGGTCACCGCCTGGGGGCAGGCGGTCGCCTGCGCCGCGGGTGTGGCGGCCCTCGCCCGGCCCCTGCTGGTGCGCGAGGACCGCTGGCAGTGGGCGCTGCTGGGCCTGGGGATCCTCGCCCTGGGCATCGGCGACGCCGTGTGGGCCGCCATCGGCGAGCCGGAGCTCTCCGCCGTGGACGGGCTCTACCTGGTGGCGCTCGCCGCCCTGCACGTGGGCCTCATCGGGCTGGTGCACAGCCACGTCACCCGGGCGACCGGGGTGATGCTGCTGGACGCCGCCAGCGCGGGCCTGGCGCTGGCCGCCGTGGGCGTGGCGGTCGTGGTCCCCTGGGCGATGGCCGGCGCCGACGGCGGGCTCGCCGTCGCGGTGAACCTCGCCTATCCGCTGTGGGACGTGGCGCTCGTGGCCAGCGCGGTGGGAGCGGTCGCGCTCAGCGGCTGGCGACCCGGCCGGGACGCGCTGGGACTGATGGCGGGCTTCGGGCTGATGGTGCTGGCCGACGCCGCGTACGTGGCCGGGATCACCCACGGGGTGCTGGGGTCGCTCAGCGAGGTGCTCTGGCCGCTCGCGTATGCCGTCATCGGCCTGTCGGGCTGGCTGCCGTCACGGGTGGCCCGGCCCCGGCCCGGCGGGTCCTGGCGCACGCTGGTGGTGCCGGCCGCCCTCGGCGTGACGGCCCTGGCGGTGCTGGTGACCGCCGGCTTCCGGCCCGTCAGCGGTGTGGCCGTCGTGCTGGCCGCCGCCGCGGTGCTGGCGGTGCTCGCCCGCGGCGCGCTGCAGTTCATCGACGGCTGGGCGTTGGAGCGCGACCTCGAGGCCGCCGAGCGGCTGGCCGCCCGCGATCCGCTGACCGGGCTGCTGAACCACCGCGCGTTCCAGGAGCGGTTGGCCCACGAATCGGCCCGCGCGGCCCGTGCCGGTGAGCCGATGGCGCTGGTGCTCATCGACATCGACCACTTCAAGGCGGTGAACGACGGTCACGGCCATCAGGCCGGCGACGAGGTCCTGCGCGAGGTGGCGGTGCGCCTGACGGACATGGCCCGCCAGGAGGACGTGCTGGCCCGGATCGGCGGGGAGGAGTTCGCCTGGCTGCTGCCCGGCGCCGACGATCTGGCCGCCTGGGACGCCGCGGAGCGGGCGCGCCACTCGGTGCGCAGCTCCGACATCCCGCCGGCCGGACGGGTGACGGTGTCCGGCGGCGTCGCCGACATGCGCCACGCCCGGGACGCCTCCGAGCTGGTGCGCCTGGCGGACGGCGCGCTGTACTGGGCGAAGGCGCACGGCCGTGACGTGGTGTTCCGCTACTCCACCGACGTGGTCCGGGCGCTCTCGGCCGAGGAGCGGGCGGGGCAGCTCATGCGGGCCCAGGCCCTGAACGCCATGCGCGTGCTGGCCCGCGCCGTGGACGCCCGGGACCCCTACACCGCCGCGCACTCCGAGCGCGTGGCGGACCTCTGCGTGCGCCTGGCGACGGTGCTGAACTGGCCGTCCGAGCGCATCGTGGCGCTGCGCGAGGCCGCCCTGGTGCATGACGTGGGCAAGATCGGCGTGCCCGACGCCATCCTGCTGAAGGCCGCCGGCCTCACCGACGCCGAACGCCTGCAGATCGAGGGGCACGCCGCCCTGGGCGCCCAGATCGTCGCCGACGTCCTCACCAACGAGCAGGCGTCGTGGGTGCGCGGTCACCACGAGCGCTTCGACGGCGCCGGGTACCCCGACATGCTCGCCGGGCGGGACATCCCCGACGGCGCACGGATCATGACGGTGGCCGACTCCTGGGACGCCATGACCACCGACCGGCCGTACCGGCTCGGGCTGCCCGTGGCCGAGGCCCTGGCCCGGGTCCTCGCCGGGCGCGGCACGCAGTTCTGCCCCGAGGTGGTGGAGGCCATGGGCCTGCTCTCCGAGCACGGGCTGCTGGAGCCCGCGGGAGCCGTCCGGCTGCGGGCGCACCGCAGCCGGCGTCGGATCGTCCCGGATGGCGAACCGGGCCTTGACCGGCGACAACCCGGTCCCAAGACTCCCGGGCGCCGCCCGGGCCGGGCGGACCGACGCGGAGGATCAGGGTGTCACAGCAGGAGTGGAGCGACTGGTACCGCCACGAGGACCCCACCGAGTGGGTGCTCCCGAGGATCCTCGCCAAACGCGCGGAGGCGACCCCCGACCGTCCCTACTACCGCTTCGGCGACGGCCAGTGGATCGGCTACGGGGAGATGCGTGCCCGCAGCAACCGGGTCGCGAACGCCCTGTCGCGCCACGGCATCGGGGCCGGGGACGTCGTGTCCACGCTGCTGCCGAACATGGAGCCGCACCTGGAGATCTGGTTCGGGATCCTTGCCGCCGGGGCCACCCAGTGCCCCATCAACACCGCGTACCGGGGCGACTTCCTGTCGTGGGCGATCAACCTGCCGCAATCACGGATGATCGTGATCGGCGACGTGTTCCTGGAGGAGCTCGACAACATCGTCGACGAGCTCCCGAAGCTGGAGCGCGTGGTGGTGGTGCCCACCGGCAAGCGCAACGGCCCCGACCCGCGCCTGCCCTGGGAGACCTACGAGGCGTTCCTGGACGGCGCCACCGACGCCGACCCCGGCGTCGAGGTCTCCTGGACCGGCGACGCCCGGATCATGTTCACCTCCGGCACCACCGGCCGCAGCAAGGGCGTCATCAAGCAGCACGCCTCCGACTACTTCTCGGGGCGGACCTACACGCTGGTCTGCGACGTGACCGAGGACGACGTCTTCTACTCGTGCCTGCCGCTGTTCCACAGCAACGCGCAGGTGCTGGCGGCGTACCCGGCGATGATCGCCGGGGCCCGCGTGCAGTTCCACGAGCGGTACTCCTCCACCCGCTTCTGGCCCACCGTCGCGGAGTGCGGCGCCACCATCCTCAACACGGTGAGCGCCATCAACTACTTCATCTGGAACACCCCGCCGAGCGAGCTGGACCGTGGCCACGCGGTGACGCGGATCATGGCCATGCCGGCCCCGAAGGACATCTACTTCGACTTCCAGGACCGCTTCGGCATCCGGTTCATCGAGGGCTATGGCCTCACCGAGACCGGGATGGTCACCTACCACCCGCCGGGCCGCTCGCCCCGTCCGGGCAGCTGCGGGATCGCCACCCCGGGCTTCGAGGTGCAGGTGGTGGAGCCCGGCACCGACCGGCCCGTCCCGCCCAACACCCAGGGCGAGATCGTGGTGGACATGAAGATCCCGAACATCGTCATGCGGGCGTACGTGGGGATGCCGGAGAAGACCGCGGAGGACTTCAAGAACCTGAAGCTCCACACCGGCGACCTCGGCGAGATGGACACCGACGGCTACCTCTACTTCCGTGACCGCCTGAAGGACTACATCCGCCGCCGCGGCGAGAACGTCTCGTCGGTGGAGGTGGAGCAGACGGTGCTGAGCCACCCCGACGTCCTGGAGGCCGCCGCCATCGGCGTGAAGGCCGGGGAGGGCGCGTCGGCGGAGGACGAGATCCTGATCTGCGTGGTCCCCCGGGGCGACACGCTCGATCCCAAGCGGTTGCTCGACGACCTGGAGCCCAAGATGCCGTACTTCGCGCTGCCGCGGTACGTGCGGGTGATGGACCACCTGCCGAAGACGCCCACCGAACGCGTGCGCAAGGTGGAGCTGCGCATGGAGGGCATCACGTCCGACACCTATGACCGGGTCGCCACATGAGCGTTCCCCGGCACGGCCTGCTCATCGGCGGCGAGGTCGTCGAGACCGAGAACTGGATGGACGTGGACGACCCGGCCACCGGCGAGGTGATCGCGCAGATGGCCGCGGCGACCCCCGCCGACGCGCTGCGCGCGGTGGCCGCCGCCAACGCGGCGCTGCCGGGCTGGCGGGCCACCCCGCCGCTGGCCCGCGGCGCGCTGCTGGCCCAGCTGGCCCGCGCGCTCGACGAGGAGGCGCCGCGCATCGCGGAGCTCATCCACCGCGAGGAGGGCAAGCCGCTGGGGGAGGCCCAGGCCGAGGTGGCCCGGGCCAACGAGGTGGTGCACCACTTCGCCGCCGAGGCCGAGCGGCTGTGGAGCAGCCACCTGCCGGCCGGCCCCGGGGGGCTGGGCAGCACGGTGCGCCCCGACCCCGTGGGCGTGGTGGCCGCCATCACCCCGTGGAACTTCCCGGTGGCCCTGGTGGTGTGGAAGCTCGCCCCGGCGCTCGCCGCCGGCTGCACGCTGGTGGTGAAGCCCGCCCAGGAGGCGCCCATGGCGGCGTGGGCGGTCTGCGAGGTGGCCCAGCGGATCCTCCCCCCGGGCGTCGTGAATTGCGTCACCGGGGAGGGGCCGCCCCTGGGCGAGGCCCTCGCGACCGCCGACGGCGTGGAGAAGGTGGCGTTCACCGGGTCGCGCCGGGTGGCCGAGCTCATCGCCGGCTGGGCGGCGCCGCGGCTCAAGCACCTCAGCCTGGAGCTGGGCGGGCACGGCCCGCTGATCGCCCTGCCGGACGCCGACGTGGCCACCGTCGTGGACGTGGCCATGACCCAGGGGTACGCCAACGCCGGGCAGGCCTGCTACTCGGTGAACCGCGTGCTGGTGCACCGCTCGCTGGTGGCCGACGTGCTGGACGGCATGCGCGCGCGCCTGGCCGGGCTCACCCTGGGCCCCATGGCGACCGAGCGCGGGCTGGAGCGGCACCGGATGCTCATGGAGGACGCCCGCGGCCGCGCCGCGAAGATCGAGGGCGGCCAGGACCTGGGCGGGCGATACGTCGCCCCCGCCCTGGTGACCGGCGCGGGACCCGGCACGAAGCTGGTGGACGAGGAGCCCTTCACGCCGGTGGTCGCCGTGATGGCCTACGACGAGGTCGCCGATGCCGTGAAGGAGGCCAACCGGCCGGACTACGGCCTGGTGGGCTACGTGTGCGGCCAGGACATGCGCCGCACCATGGACGTCGCGCAGGCGGTGGAGTGCGGGACGGTGGTCGTCAACGGGTGGAGGGTCGTGGTGCCGTACGCGCCGTATGCGGGCTGGCGGGGATCCGGGGTGGGCGCCGAGCTGGGCCGTCCCGGCCTGGAGGCGTTCATCCGCTGGCAGCACCTGCGGGTGCTGGCATGAACCGCCGCGAGGTGGGGCTCAGGGAGTTCGCCCGGGCGACCGACGGGCGCGGGCCCGTGGCGACCTCGCCGGTGCTCGCCGACGGGGTGAACCAGTTCATCTTCGCGGACGTGTTCTCGCGGTCCGGGCTGGGCGCGCGGGAGCGGGAGATGATCACCGTGACGGTGCTCGCCGCCATCGGCGCGGCCGACAACCAACTGGGCGTCCACGTGCCGGCGGCGCTGCGGTGCGGCGCCGACCCGGAGGAGCTGCTGCAGCTGTGCGAGCAGATCGCGCCGTACTGCGGGTTCCCCCGTGCCCTGAACGCCCTGCGCGCGGTGCGCGCGGTGCTGGACGAGCGGGGGATCGCCTACCCGGCGCCCGTGGCCGAGGTGGCGCTGGCCGACCACGGGACGCTCGTGACCGACCGCGGCGAGGGCGAGCACGGCGACCTGCTGCTGCACGCCCCCGAGCTCGACCGCCGGGTGTGGCGCGACCTCATCGCCGCCATGCCCGAGGGCCGGATCGTGGCGCCGGACCTGCGCGGCGCCGGCGCCGCCGTGGGCGCGCCCGCCGCCGCCGACCACGCGGCGCTGGCGACCGACATGATCGGGGTGATGGACGCCCTGGGACTGCGGACGGCGCGCGTGGTGTGCCTGGGCGGCGCCGCCCCGCTGGGAGCGGCGCTCGCGCGGGCCGCCGCGGGCCGCGTGACCGAGCTGGTGCTGGTGGGCCCGCTGCGGCCCGGCGGGGCCGGCGGGTCGCCCGCCTCCGGCGAGGCGCCTGGCTGCAGCCGCGCACGTTCGCCGCCGACCCGTGGGCCGCCCGCTACGCGCGGGACCGGGTCGCGCGCATCGACGCCGAGGGGTGGGCGTCGCTGGTGGCGGCGCTCGCCACGGCCGATCCCACCGCCACCGGCGAGGTCCCGGTGCGGGTGATCGTGGGCGAGCACGACGCCCTGGTGGACCATGACGCGGTGTCGGTGGCGTGGCTGGGCGCCACCCTCACCCATGTCGCGGGGGCGGGCCACCTGGTGCCGCTGGAGGCGCCCGCGGCGCTGGCGGCCGCCATCACCGGGTAGCCCGCCCGGATTTCGGGGGTTCCGGCCGGGGCGCGATACTCCGGCCGTGCCCCCGTCAGCACCGCGTCCCGACCGCCGCCCGCCGTCGCCGGTGGCCGGCCTCCTCCTGTTGCTCGGCGCCACCATCGCCGTGGGCGGGGCCCTGGGCTCGGCGCTGCTGGATGACGGGAACACCGCGGGCGGGGCGGTCGGCCCCCTCGCGCGGACGCCCCCGCCGGCGGTGGTGACCCCGGCGGTGCCGCTGCCGGTGCCCGGCGCCGAGCCGGGCGACGTGCCGGAGGCCCCCGCGCCCGACGCGCTCCCCCCGCCGGCGCCGGCCACGGTGCCCGCGACGCCGGAGCCCGCGGTTCCCGGGCTTCCGGCCCCCGAGCTCCCGGCGCCGGGCACCCCCGCGGCGCAGCCGCCGGCACCGGCGCCCCCACCGCGGGATCCCGTGACGACCGCGCCCCAGGTGCCCGCCCCGGAGCCGGCGCCCACCACCACCGCCGCCACCACCCCCGTCACGCCCCAGCCGCCGCCGCTGCGGCCCTACGTGCCGCCACCCACGGCGGTCATCCCGGCCGGGGTGCTGCCGGACGCGGCCGGCGCCCGCGAGGTGCTCCGCGCACGTCTGCGCGCCGCGGCGCCGGGGTCGCGGGAGCGCGGCGACCTGGGCTGGCTGCTGGAGCTCGACCGGCGCCACCTCACCGCGGACGCGCCCGCCGGGCGCCGGGCCACGATCGCCCGGGCGCTGCGCGTGAACGCCTGGTGGTTCGCCGACCGCGACGCCCCGGCGCGCCGCGTGATCCTGCGCGACCCGGACGGCATGATCCTCACCTACCGCGAGGGCCACGGGTTCATGATGAACCCGGTCGCCACCACCGGCCGGTGGCGCGGGCTCAACGACGAGCTCACCCCCGAGGCGCTGGCCGACCGGCTGCTGACGATGGGCGTGCGCCGCGACGACCCGCGGCCCTCGATGGCCTGGGAGTACTACGACGTGGCCACCGAGCCGGATGCCATGCGTCCCGGCGTGTCGGGGATGGCGCAGGGGCGCATGGCGGAGCTGATGGCGACGGCGTACCGGCGCACCGGGGAGGCCCGGTTCGCCGAGGCCGCTGGCCTGGCCCTGGCCGGCCTGGCCCTGCCCGTGGACGAGGGCGGGGCGACCTCCCGGGTACGCCTGCCCGGGTGGGACGCGGCGCGGCCCTGGTACGTGGAGCGCGCCTTCCCCGGCGACGACCCGTGGAAGGGCGCCGCGCTGAACGGCTTCATGGTCACGCTCCTGTCGCTGCGCAACACCGGCGCCCGGCTGGCGCGCGGCCCGGAGGCCGCCGAGACGGCCGGGACCACCGGCAGCGTGGCGGCGGACCCCGGGCCGCCTCCGGACCCCGCGGCGCTGCGCGCCGCCGAGCTGGCCCGCACGCTCGCCGACCGCGGCACCGTGACCCTGCGCGATGCCCTGCCCGCCCATGACCTGGGCGACTGGAGCCTCTACGGGCTGCTCACGCCCGGCCGGCCCCGGGGGACCTACCGCGCGGACCTCAACTACCACTGCTACCACGTGTTCCTGCTGCGGGCGCTCGCCCGCCCGTACCCGGACATGGGCTTCGGGGAGCTCGCGGACCGCTGGCAGGGCTACGTGGACATGCGTGGGCTGACCTGCCCGGAACGGTGAGCGCCGGGGCACCCGTCCCCATCGCGCCGACCGGCCTTGCCGTGCCGTGCCCGACGGTGGAACATGACCCCGGGATGCTCGAGCGCCACCTCTTCACGCCGGACGGCAGGATCCGCGTCCGCCGGATGATCATCACGGTGGTGCTGCTGGTGGCCGCGGCGCTCCTGGGCAGCGTGCTGGTGGTGCTGACGCCCATCTGGAACGGCCAGCAGCACATCCAGACCGCCTGGGTCATCTTCGCCGTGTTCGTCCTGAAGTTCCCGCTGGTGGGCTTCTGCTGGTGGCTGATCGTGCGCAACAAGGAGTGGCCGGGCCGACCGGTGGTCTGGAGCGCGGACGAGACCGGGCAGATCCTGGAGTACCTGCGCGCGGAGGCCAGGCGGGCGATGGACCTGCCGGACGCCTCCGCGCGGCTCACCTACCTCTCGGGCGAGGCCTGGCACGTGGCCGACCGCGCGGAGGGCACCCTGAAGGCCGACGCGGTGGGCGTGGCCCTGGAGATCGACCGGCTGCTCAGGGATCTGCGGCGGCCGGGCCGCCGGACCGCAGGCCCCTGAGCCGCCCCTCCAGGTGCCGCCGCTCCACCGCGTTGGCGGTGCGGGCGACCGCGGCCCGGTAGGCGTCGGCCGCCTCGGCGTCGCGCCCCAGCCGGGCGAGCAGCTCGGCGCGGGTCACATGCAGCGGGGCATAGCCGTCCAGTCGCTCCGCGAGGTCGTCGGCGAGTGCCAGGCCGGCGGCGGCGCCGTCCGCCTCGGCCACCGCGACGGCCCGGTTGAGGGCGACCACCGGCGATCCGGTCATGTCCAGCAGCGCGTCGTAGAGCGCCGCGATCTGCGGCCAGTCGGTCGCCGCGGCGTCCGGCGCCTCGGCGTGCAGCGCCGCGATCGCCGCCTGCACCTGGTACGGCCCCGGCGCCCGGTGGCGCAGCGCCGATTCGAGCAGCTCCCGGCCGCGCGCGATGCGGTCCCGGTCCCACCGGCGCCGGTCCTGGTCGGCGAGCATCACCAGGCTCCCGTCGGCCGCCACGCGCGCGCCGCGGCGGGCGTCGGTGAGCATCATCAGGGCCAGCAGGCCCCGCACCTCCGGCTCGCCCGGCATGAGCTCGTCCACCGCGGTGCCCAGCCGGATCGCCTCGGCGCAGAGGTCGGTGCGCACCAGCACGTCGCCGCCCGCCGCGGAGTGCCCCTCGGTGAACACCAGGTAGATCACCCGCATCACGCCGCCCAGACGGTCGGGCAGCAGGTGGTCGGGCGGGACGCGGAAGGGGATGCCAGCCTCCCGGATCTTGCGCTTGGCGCGCACCAGGCGCTGCGCCACGGCCGGCTCGGGCAGCAGGAACGCGCGGGCGATCTCGGGCACCGTGAGCCCGGCCACCAGGCGCAGGGTGAGCGGCACCCGGGCGTCCTCGGCCAGCGCCGGGTGGCAGCAGGTGAACATCAGTCGCAGCCGTTCGTCGGGCACGTCGGCCTCGGGCTCCTCGATGTCGTCGTCCGGCTCGGGCGGGGACACCCAGCCGGTCTCGCCCGCGGCGAGGGTCCGCAGCCCGCGCCCCAGCGCCGCGCGACGGCGCAGCGTGTCGAGGGCCCGGTTGCGGGCCGTCGCCACGATCCACGCCGCGGGCGTGGCCGGCACGCCGTCCCGCGGCCAGACCTCGAGGGCGGTTGCGAGCGCGTCCTGCACGGAACGCGGCCATCAGCGCGGCCACCGCCCGTCCCCAGCTCTCGCGGAAGACGGACTCGACCGCGCCTGCGGCCGGGTCGCTCAGGAGGGCATCTCCGGGATGTCCATGATCGGGCGGACCTCCACCGTCCCGTCCAGCGCGCCCGGGCATTCGGCCGCCGCCTCCAGGGCCTCGTCGAGGCTGTCGCACTCCAGGAGGTAGTAGCCGCCCAGTTGCTCCCGCGTCTCGGCGAACGGCCCGTCGGTGACCAGCCGCTCGCCGTCGCGCACCCGGATCGCCGTCGCGGTGGAGGTGGGCATGAGGGCCTCGCCACCGCGGATGACCGACTCCCACCGCGCGCCGTACTCGACCCACGGCCGCATGTACTCCTCCATGTCCTCCGGGGACGGATAGGCGTCCGCGGCGGTTTCGTCGCCGTAGATCAGCAGCAGGTATCGCATCGTCGGCCTCCTCCGCTCAGGCGGGGATCTCGGGGATGTCCATGATCGGGCGCAGCTCAGGCGGCGGCGACCTCGACGGCCTCCTCGTGGGTGTCGCACTCCAGGAGGTAGTAGCCGCCCAGCTGCTCGCGCGTCTCGGCGAAGGGGCCGTCGGTGACCAGCCGCTCGCCGTCGCGCACCCGGACGGAGGTGGCCGTGGCGACCGGGTGGAGGGGGTCCCCGCCCCGGATGACCGACGCGTACCGCTGGCCGAAGTCGAACCAGGGCTGCATCGAGGCCGCCATCTCCTCAGGCGTGGGATCGGGGTTCGACCGCGACTCGTCGCCGTGGATCAGGAGCATGTAGCGCATGGGTGTCCTCCCTGGACGCGGGCCCCCGGCGGGGGCGTTCACCGCGGTGACGAACAGCGGGACGGGAATCGACAGGGTCCCGCATCGATATGACGCCCAGCCCACGGACGGGGTGTCAACCGTCAGGCGGGACGGCGGGCCAGGATCTGCACGACGGAGGCCAGGCCCGAGTGCAGACGCCCCTCGGTCACCTCACGCTCCAGCGCCGCGGCATGCAGCAGCTCGAGGCCTCCCAGCCCCTCGACCAGCTCCTCGAGCGGCGCGAGCAGGGCGGCGTCGGGCGGTCCGCCCGTGCCCCGGCCGATCTGGTCGGGCGCGTACGCCTCCATCACGTACATCCCCCCGGGCGCGAGACCGGCGGCCGCCCGGCGCAGCAGGGCCCCGCGCAGCGGCTGCGGCAGGTGCACGAACACCGACACCACCACGTCCCACGCGCCCGGCGCGATGGCGAGGTCCGCCAGGTCGCCCACCTGGGCGTGCACGCTCACGCCGCGCTCGGCCGCGAGCCGCAGCGTCTTCTCCACGCCCACCGTGGATCCGTCGACCGACCAGACGTCGAAGCCACGCCCCGCGAGCCACGTGGCGTTGCGGCCCTCGCCCTCGGCCAGGCTCAGCACCCGGCCCCGGGGCAGCAGTGGCTCCACCCAGACCAGGAAGTCGTTCGGCTCGGTGCCGAACGCGTACTCGTCACCGGCGTACCGCTCGTTCCAGTCACGTGGGGGGTGCGGCATGCGCCCATCAGGGCCCCGGCGCCGTTGCTACCATCCGCCGCCGTGGTCACGGTCACCCTCCCAGACGGAACCCCGCTCGAGCTGCCCGACGGCGCCACCGGCCATGACGCCGCCGCGGCGATCGGCCCCGGGCTGGCCAAGGCCGCCGTCGCGGTGATCGCCGACGGGGACATGCGCGACCTGGCGCTGCCCCTGCCGGACGGCGCCGCCATCGCGATCGTCACCAAGAAGAGCGGCGACGACTACCTCTACCCGATGCGGCACACCGCGGCCCACGTGATGGCCGAGGCCGTGCAGAACCTGTTCCCGGGCACCAAGTTCGCGTTCGGGCCGCCCATCGAGGACGGCTTCTACTACGACTTCGACCTGCCGCGTCCCATCGGCGAGGACGATTTCGCGGCCATCGAGGCCGAGATGAAGCGCATCGCCAAGGACCGGGCGCCGATGAGCCGGTCGGTGATGTCGGTTGAGGACGCCCGCGCCTTCTTCGCCGAGCAGGACCAGGAGTACAAGGTCCAGCAGATCGACACCCTGGCCGAGCAGGGCGAGACCACCGTCTCCCTGTACCGCCAGCACGACTTCATCGACCTGTGCCGCGGCCCGCACGTGCAGGACACCGGCCAGATCGGCGCGGTGAAGATCATGTCGGTGGCCGGCGCCTACTGGCGCGGCGACAGCAACAACCCCATGCTCACCCGGCTGTACGCCACCTCGTTCCCGAACCAGGCCGAGCTGGACGCGCATCTGGAGCAGCTGGAGCTCGCCCGGGCCCGCGACCACCGGCGCGTGGGACGCGACCTGGAGATCTTCCACTTCGACGAGGCGGGCCCCGGGTTTCCGTTCTTCCTGCCGCGGGGCATGGTCATCGTCAACGAGATCCAGGGCGCCGTGCGCCAGGAGCTCGACGCGATGGGCTACCAGGAGATCCGCACCCCCACGATCCTGAGCCAGGACCTGTGGCAGAAGAGCGGTCACTGGGACCACTACCGCGAGAACATGTACTTCACCGAGGTGGACGAGCAGGGCTACGCGATCAAGCCCATGAACTGCCCGGGCGCCTGCCTGGTGTTCCGCAGCCGCCGCCGCAGCTACCGCGACCTGCCCCTGCGGCTCGCCGAGTTCGGGCACGTGCACCGGCACGAGCTGTCCGGTGTGCTCCACGGGCTGTTCCGCGTCCGCGCGTTCACCCAGGACGACGCCCACATCTTCTGCCGCCTGGACCAGGTGAAGGACGAGGTGCAGGCGGTGCTGGGCCTCATCGAGCGCTTCTACGGCCGCTTCGGCTTCACCCAGGTCCGCACGTTCCTCTCCACCCGTCCCGAGAAGGCCGCCGGCACCCAGGAGATGTGGGACATGGCCGAGGCCGGGCTCCGCGAGGCCCTGGAGGGCCGCGCGTACGAGCTCAAGGAGGGCGACGGCGCTTTCTACGGGCCGAAGATCGACTTCCAGGTCACCGACACCATGGGCCGGTCCTGGCAGCTGGGCACCTGCCAGCTGGACTTCTCGATGCCCGAGAAGTTCGACCTCACCTACACCTCCGCCGACGACACCGAGGAGCGCCCGGTGATGGTCCACCGCGCGGTGCTCGGGTCCATCGAGCGCTTCATGGGGATCCTCATCGAGGACTGCGGCGGGGACTTCCCGTTCTGGCTCGCGCCGGAACAGGTCCGGATCATCCCGGTCTCGGACCGGCACCAGCCCTACGCCGCGACGGTGCGCGACACCCTGCGCGCCCGCGGCCTGCGCGCCGAGATGGACGCCCGCTCGGAGTCCATGGGGCGGCGGATCCGCGACGGCGAGCTCTGGAAGATCCCGTACCTGCTCATCGTCGGCGACCGCGAGGTCGAGTCCGGTGAGGTCTCGGTGCGCGCCCGTCACGGGGCGGACGCCGGCTCCCGGCCCCTGGCCGCGGTGGGCGACGAGCTGGTGGCGCTGGACGCCGCCGGCGGCGTCCCGGCCTGAGCACGCCGCCGCCGGTGCCGCCGGGCCGGTTCGGTCTGTGCGACCGCTGCGCCCATCAGCGGCTGGTGCGCACCAGCCGCTCGGTGTTCTCCATGTGCGGGCGGCATGCGGACGGGGACCGGCGGTACCCCAAGTACCCGCCGGTCCCCGTCGGCCGCTGCGTGGGCTTCCAGGAGCGCACGGCCCCGGACTGAGGGCGCTACTTCACCTCGGCGCGCAGCACCCGCCACAGGCCGATGGCCAGCGGCAGCACCAGCCAGGGCAGCCCCGACACCAGCAGCCGCGTCCATTCGGTGGCCGTGACCCCGGCATCCATGAGGGGGCCCTGGGCGGCCTGGAAGTCGATCCATGGCCGCAGGTCGCCGAACCAGCCGATGGTCTGTGCGCCGATCTCGAACAGGCCGGTCAGCACGAAGGTCACCGAGAACATCACGACGATGGCGACCGCGGTGTTCAGGAACAGTGCGCCGAAAGCGAGTCCGCCCGCCAGGCCGAGCGCCTGCACGAGCAGGAACCTGCCCAGGTCGCCGGGGCCGGCGCTGAAGCCCGCCGCCGTGTCGGACATCGCGTCGTACGCCAGGTAGGCGCCCGCCGCGATCACCAGGCTCAGCACGGCGGCCCCCAGGGCGAGCCCGAGCGCCGCCGCGAACTTGGCCGAGTACACGCGCATCCGCGATGGCACCTGGGTGAAGGTGGTCAGCGCGGTGCGCTGCCCGAACTCCTGGGTCACCGACATGACCCCGAGGACGGGAAGCAGCACGCCCATGGGGGCGTTGGCGGCCGCCAGGAAGTCGCCGAACGACACGCGCATGTCCCGGGCGACGACCACGGCGAGCATCACCCCCAGGACGATGGCGGTGGCGAGCCCGATCGAGATGAGCAGCCAGCGGCCGGCACGGGTGTCGGCCATCTTGCGGGTCTCCACCGAGACCAGGCGGGTGAAGGGCACGGCGGGTGTGGTGCGCAGGTCGAGGACCCGCGGGGCGAGCGTCTGGGTGGTCATGCGGCCATCTCCTGCGCGGCGGGGACGGCGTCCCGCTGCGTGTCGGCGGTGAGCTGGAAGAAGACGTCCTCGAGGCCGTCGCCCGCGGGGCGCAGGCCGGTGAGCACGATCCCGCGGCGGGCGGCGAGGGTGCCCACGGCGACCGCCTCGGCCTCCACGCGCAGGCCGCCGGCGTCCGGGCGGCTCGCGATGCCCTCCTCGTGCAGCGCGGCGGCCAGGGCGGCGGGATCGAGCGCCTGGACGATCACGCCTCCGTGGCCCTCCACCAGCGAGGCCCGGTCGCCCGAGGCGACGATGCGGCCGTGGCCGATGAGGACCATGTCGTCGGCCACCTGCTCCACCTCGTGCAGCAGATGGCTGCTCAGCAGCACGGTGCCGCCGCGGGCGGCGAAGTCGCGCAGCAGGCCGCGCATCCAGCGGATGCCCGCGGGGTCCAGGCCGTTCGCGGGCTCGTCGAGGATGAGCACCGACGGGTCGCCCAGCAGGGCGTTGGCAATGCCCAGGCGCTGCCGCATGCCCAGCGAGTAGTCGCGCACGCGCCGCCGGGCCTCGGTCGCGGTGAGGCCCACGAGGGCCAGCATCTCGTCCACCCGGGCGTCCGGGAGGCCCATGGTGCGGGCGCCCAGCACCAGCACCTCACGTCCGGTGCGGCCCGCGTGCTGCGCGGACGCGTCCAGCAGCACGCCCACGTGGCGGCCGGGGTTGGGGATGTCGGTGAAGCGGTGGCCGCCGATGGTGACCTCGCCGGAGGTCGGCTCGGCGAGGCCCACCATCATGCGCATGGTGGTGGTCTTGCCCGCCCCGTTGGGGCCGAGGAAACCGGTGACGCGGCCGGGACGGCAGGTGAAGGTGGCGTCGTCGACGGCGGTGAAGGCGCCGTAGCGCTTGGTGAGTCCGGATACGTTGATCATGGGGTCCAGCGTGGCCGCACGAGCCCGCCGGCACATCGGGCCGGCGTCGCGAGCCGTGTGCGACCAAAGTCGTACGGGGGCGGCGACCGTGGGCGGATGGGCGTCCCGGGGACGGTCCCCTAGCCTTGTTGCCGTGACCCGCACGGATCCCGTTCCCTGGCAACCGCCCCTGACGCCCGGTGGACAGGCTTGGCGGCTGGCGGTGGCCTTCCTGGTGAGCGTCGTCGTCGCCACCGAGCCGCTCGTGGGGCTGGCCGAGGACGGCCGCCTGCTCTGGGCGGCCGCCGATCTGGCGCTCGGCGCCGCGGCGTTCGTGCTGGTGTACCACCGCCGCAGGTGGCCCGTGGGTGTCGCGCTGGCGATCGCACTCATGGGCATCGTGTCGGGCTTGACCGCCGGTCCGGCCGTGCTGGCCCTCGTGTCGGTCGCGACGCGGCGCCGCTGGGCCGAGGTGGTGCCGGTGGCCGCCGTCCTGGTCCTCAGCGGTCATTTCTACTCGCTGGTGGTTCCCCAGGAGGCCGCAGAACCGGTCTGGCTCACGGTGCTGGTCGGCGTGGCATTGGGTGGGGGATGTACATCGGCTCCCGCCGCGAGCTGATGTGGCAGCTGCGCGACCGGGCCGAGCGCGCGGAGGCCGAGCAGGCGCTGCGCGCCGAGCGTTCGCGGGCGAACGAGCGGGCCCGCATCGCCAGGGAGATGCACGACGTGCTCGCCCACCGCATCTCGCAGATCTCGATGCACGCGGGCGCCCTCGCCTTCCGCGACGACCTGCCGGCCGGGGAGCTGCGCCGCGGCGCCGCGGACATCCAGTCCCGCGCGAACGCCGCACTAGAGGATCTGCGCGAGGTGCTCGGCGTGCTGCGCGACCCGGAGACCGGCGGCACCCTCGACCGGCCCCAGCCGACCTTCGACGACGTGCCGCGGCTGGTGGAGGAGTGCCGTGCGGCGGGCATGGCGGTGGATCTGGCCGCCGACGTCGCCGGGAACGTCCCCGACGCCCTGGGCCGCACCGCCTACCGCATCGTCCAGGAGGGCCTCACCAACGCGGGCAAACATGCGCCCGGGGCGTCGGTGGGCGTGCGGCTGTCCGGCGGCCCCGGCCGCGGGCTGGAGGTGTCGGTCACGAACCCGCTGGGGTTCACGGGACCCGCCGCGCCCGGCGCGGGCCTCGGGCTGGTGGGGCTCACCGAGCGGGCGCAGCTGAGCGGCGGCACGCTGGAGGCCGGGGCCGAAGCGGGGGCGTTCACGTTGCGGGGGAGGCTGCCGTGGCCGGCGTGATACGGGTGCTGCTGGTGGACGACGACCCGCTGGTGCGATCGGCGCTGTCGCTCATGCTGGGCGGCCCCGGCGACATCGGGGTGGTGGGGGAGGCCGCCGACGGCGCCGAGGGCCTGGACCGGGCGCGGGAGCTGCGCCCCGACGTGGTGCTCATGGACATCCGCATGCCGGTCCTCGACGGCCTGGAGGCCACGCGGCGGCTGCTGCGCGACCCATCACCGCCCCGGGTGATCGTGCTCACGACCTTCGACGCCGACGAGAACGTGGTGCGCGCGGTGGCCGCCGGCGCCGACGGCTTCCTGCTCAAGGACACGCCGCCGGCCCAGATCGTGGAGGCCATCCGGCGTGTGGCCGACGGGGAGGCGATGCTGTCCCCCTCGGCCACGCGCAGCCTGGTGAGCCGCGTGCGCGCGGACGCCGCCGGCGACCGGTCGGCCGATGCCCGCCGCCGGCTTGAGGCGCTCACCGACCGCGAGCGGGAGGTGGCGGTGGCGGTCGGCGCGGGGCTGTCGAACGCCGAGATCGCGGCGTCACTGCACCTGTCGGTGCCGACGGTCAAGACCCACGTGTCACGTCTGCTGGACAAGCTGGGCGCCACGAACCGCGTGCAGATCGCGATCTGCGTGCACGACGCCGGGCTGGCCTGACCCCCCTAGCGGGGGTGGGTGACCGCCAGCGGCGGTCCCAGCACGGTCATCCCGACGGCGCCGCCCGCCTGGGCGAAGGTGTCCGGGGTCACCGGGCCGGCCGGCATGGCCGCGAACCGCTCGAAGAAGCGCTCCATCCCGGACGGCGTGAACATCACCAGGATCCGGGCCGGGGTGTCGCCGATGTTCTGGAAGCAGTGCGGCAGGCCGCGCGGCACGAACACGAACGTGCCCGCCGGCGCCTCCGCCAGATCGTCGCCCAGCAGGAACCGGAGCGTGCCCTCCAGGACGTACCAGGACTCGTCCTCGTCGGCGTGCGCGTGCAGCGGCGGGCCCTCGCCGGGGCCGATCACGTTCTCGACCACCGTGAGCGCGCCTCCGGTGTGCTCGCCGCGCGCCTTCACCCGCAGCGGGCCGCCGGCCGGTCCCTGCAGCGCGTCGCCGCCGCCCGGCGCCACCACGTGCGCCCGCATCCCGTCCGCCATGCCCGCCTCCCGGTCGATCCGTCGTGCGGCGACGCTACGCCCGCCGGGCCCGGTTCGCCAGGCGCGGCGGGCGGTCGGGGGCGCTACGCGGCCCGGGGCGCGCCGGGCGGCTCGTGCTCGTCCGCCACCACGCGCACCGGGGCGGGGCGGGCGCCATCCGGCGCGGTGGACACGCGGGCGGCGGTGGGATCGGCCTCGACGGTCTCGCCGCTGAGGCCGCCCTTGAAGTCGCGCAGGCCGCGGCCCAGGTTGCGGCCCAGCTCCGGCAGCCGCTTCGGGCCGAAGACGATCAGGGCAAGCGCGAGCACGAGCATGATCTGGATGGGGGAGATGTCGAACATGGCTGCCTCGTCGTGGGGGTCGGAGTCCTCGGTCGCAGTGACTACGGGTCCCGCCGCATGGCGGATCACCCGGTGGTCGGCGGGCGCCGGGCGCCGCGCTACCATCCCCGGCCGATGAACAAGCTGAACATGACCGTCGTCCGGAACGTCGCGATCGTGATGGGCATCGCGGCGCTGGTGTTCGTCTCCCAGGGCGGCTTCGGGGCCGTCGCCTTCTCGCTCAACCGGATCATCTTCGTCCTGTTCCTGGCCGGGCTGGCGGTGATGGCCTACCAGTACGTCCGCCAGAACGAGCTGGCGTGGATGGTGATCCCCGCGATCCAGCGCAAGGCGATCATCGCCTGCGCCATCGGGATCCTCGTGCTGCTCGCGGTCGGGATCCCGCTGCTGGGCCCGGTCATCTCGCCCCTGGGCGTCATCGCCCTGGCCGCCGCGCTGGCCCTGGCGATCGTCTGGATGGTCCGGCGCAGCCGCCGCTGGCACTGACCGCCTGACGCGGCGCACCGCCGCGCGCCCGGCGGCACGAACCGCGCGCCCCCCGGCACAGGGCCCCGCCTAGCGTTGGGTCATGCGGCGAACGGCGAACCAGGACGGCCAGGCGACGGTGGAGCTCGTGGCGGTGCTCCCCGCGCTGGCCGTCCTGGCGGTCGCCGCATGGTGGCTGGTGGCGGGCGCGGCGACGTGGCTGCAGGCCGGCGGGGCGGCCCGTGCGGGCGCCCGCGCCGCGGTCGTCGGTGAGGACCCCGTCGTCCGCGTCCAAGGGTTCGCCCCGGCCGCCGTGGTGCGTGCCGACCCGGCCCGGCCGGGCCGGGTGCGCGTGGAGCTCACCGCCCCGCCGCTGCCGTGGGTGGGGCGGGTGCGCATCGGCGCCGCGGCCGAGGCCGTGGCGCGGTGAGGCCCCGCGGGCAGGCGGCCGTGGAACTGCTCGCGGCGGTTCCGGTGCTGCTCCTGGCCGCGCTGCTGGCGTGGCAGCTCGCCGCCGCCGGGTGGGCGGCGGTGCTTGCCGAGGAGTCCCTGCGGCGCGCGGCGCTGCGCGCCACCGGTCCGGCCGGCGCGTCGGTGACCCTGTCGGTCGCCGTCCCCGTCCCCGGCCCGCTGGGGGCGGGGGTGCGGGCGACGGCCCGCGGCGTGGTCCGCCTGCCGTGAGCCGTGGCCAGGCGACCATCCCAGTGCTGGCGGTCGGCGTGCTGGTGCTGCTGGCGGCCGCCGCCGTGGGCGTGCTGGGCGCGGCCCACGCGGCCGCGGCACGGGCGCAGCGGGCGGCCGACCTGGCGGCCCTGTCGGCGGGGCGCGCGCTGGTGGCGCGGCTCGGGGCGGCGGACGCGGGCGATGCGGCCATGTTGCGCGCCGCGGTCCGGGCCGCGGCAGAGGGGCCGGCACTGGCGGCCGGCGGGCGGCTGGACCACGTCGACGCGCCCGACGGGACCCCGTGGCCGCCGGTGTCGGTGGACGTGGTGGTCGCCGTTCCCGGGCCGCTGGGCACCACCGCCCGGGCACGTGCGCGCGCCGGCCTGGCGGTAACGGTCGCGATGACGGACGGCCGGGTGGCGATGGCCACCGGGGGCGGGTACGCCGGACCGCTGGTGTACCGCGACGGCAAGCCCACCTGCCCCGCCGTCGCCGGGGCGTTCGACGTCATGGACGCCGCGGCGCGCGCCGACGGGATCGACCTGGTGGTGGTCAGCGGCTTCCGGTCCGACGCCGAGCAGGCGGTGCTGTTCGCGCGTCACCCGGACCCGCGCTGGGTGGCGCCGCCCGGGCGCAGCCGGCACCGGGACGCGACCGAGCTCGACATCGCCACCGGCGGCGGCGCGGGCGCGTGGCTGGCGGCCAACGCGGGCCGCTTCGGCTTCCTGCAGCGGTACTCGTGGGAGCCCTGGCACTACGGGTACCTGCCCGGGTGCGGGGGTGGTGGCGCCACGGCGGCGGTGCGCCCGGTACCGCGGGAACCCGCATCCCTGCCGGGATGGGTGCCCGGGCGTTATCGCGTGATGGTGACGACCGCGGCGCTGGCGAACGGCGTGCCGCCCGCGGTGCTGGCGGCGCTGCTGCAGGCGGAGTCCGGGTACCGGCCGGACGCGGTGAGCCCGGCGGGGGCGCAGGGAATCGCGCAGTTCATGCCGGGCACGGCGGCGGGGATGGGGTTAGGCGATCCCGGCGGCCGGGCGCCTGCTGGGCGGGCACATCCGGGCGTTCGGTTCGATCCCACTGGCCCTGGCGGCGTACAACGCCGGGCCGGGTGCGGTGCGCAGGTACGGCGGGGTGCCGCCCTACGCGGAGACCCGCGCCTACGTGGCGCGGATCATGGCGCTCGCCGGCGGCGCGGCGGCGCTGGCCCCGGGGATGCCGTCAGGTGCGGTGGTGCTGCTGCCCATCGCGGCCTGACGGCGCTCCCGGAGCGGCACGACCTCACGCCGCCTGGTCGTGGATGAACGGCAGCGCGGGGCGCTGCGTGGACGGCAGCAGGACGAACCTGCCCTGCCGGTCGTCCACGCGACCCTCGACGATGAGGCCGCCGAGCTCGCGGACCACCTCGGCGGGGCGGGGCGCCGGCGCGCCGGCGGCGACCGCGCGGCGCGCGACCTCCTCGGCGAGCGTCTGCCAGGCCAGGCCGCCGGGGTGGGCGGAGAGGGCCTGCTCGACGCGGCGGCGGAGCGACGGGGGGTTGGGGACTGCTCGGACCACGGGGGACCTCCGTTCCGGTGTGGTTGGGGGGACGACGGTAGACGCCGCCTCGGACAGAACATTCGTTCGCCCCATGTGAACTCCTTCCCGCTCAGGCGGAGATTCCGGTGAGTGCATACCGAGTATGCATACCAAGTATGCACCGAGCACCGGCGCGGGTCAACGGGACCGGGCGTGGCGCCGGGGGCGCCCGCGGGGGCCGATACGCTCAGTCCATGGACCCGCCCCGCGCCGACAGTCCCGAGGACGCCGCCGCGGCGCTGGGCGCGCTGTACCCGGCGGTGCTGCGGCTCGTGCTGGGACGCCTGGAACAGCGCCGCCACGCCGACACCCCGGAGGGGCGTCTGAGCCCCGAGCAGCAGCTCACCCTGCTCACCCTCCGTGACGGACCGCTGGGCGTGTCGGAGGTGGCACAGGGCACGGGCGTGGCGGTGAGCACCTCCACGCGGATGCTGCAGGGGCTCGCCCGGATGGGGCTGGTGGAGGCCGAGCCCGCCGGGGACGACCGGCGGCGGCGAAACACACGCCTCACGGACGAGGGCCGCCGCATCCTGGAGGCCAGCCTGGCCCTGCGGGACGCCCGGTTCACCGCGCTCATCGCGCCGCTCTCCGACCGCGACCGCGCGGCCCTGGTGGACGGCGTGCGGGCGCTCACCCGGGCGCTCAGCATGGCCGAGGACACCGAACGCCCGGCCCCGGGAGCGCATCCCGGGGAATGACCCCGTCATCCGCGGACCTCTCCGGTGACCCGATCCGCCACATCGCGGTGTGGGTCGACGACGACCCATCGCGTGACGCCCTCGCGGAGCGCTCCGGGAGCCGGGCGGCGCGCCGCCGCCGGTGCGCCCGCCGGTGAACCGGTCGCCCACCCGCGGCTGAGGAGGGCGCGGCCGGGAGGGTGGTCTACCCTGTCGGGCGATGCCCGAGCGCTCCCTCCTGCGCGATCAGCTCGCCGAGCTGCCCGACCAGCCCGGCGTGTACGTCTACCGCGACGACGAGGACCGCGTCCTCTACGTCGGCAAGGCGAAGTCGCTGCGCAAGCGGGTGCTCAGCTACTTCCAGGCGCCGCTGCGGCCCCACCAGGCCGTCGACACCTCCCAGCACGCCAAGGTGTGGGACATGGTGGGGCGGATCCACCGCCTGGAGACCATCGTGACGGCGTCCGAGGGCGAGGCGCTGATCCTCGAGGCGAACCTGGTGAAGCGCCACCGGCCGCCGTTCAACGTGAAGCTGCGCGACGACAAGAGCTACCCGTACATCGCGATCAGCATGGACGAGGCCTACCCGCGGGTCTACTTCACCCGCGAGCGGCACCGGCGCGACCGGCTCTACTTCGGGCCGTTCAGCAGCGCCAGCAAGGTGCGCGAGACGCTGTCGCTGATCGGCAAGATCTTCCCCAGCCGGCCCTGCGAGGGCACCGAGCCCGGGCGTCCGTCGGGCATCCCGTGCCTGGATTACCACATCAAGCGCTGCCTGGCGCCGTGCGTGGACTACGTGTCCCGCGGCGAGTACCGGGCGCTGATCGACCAGATCGTGGCGTTCCTGTCCGGCCGCTACCGCGGGCTGGAGCAGGAGCTGGAGGCGCAGATGCGCGCGGCGGCCACCGCCCAGGAATACGAGCAGGCGGCCGTGTACCGCAACCGACTGGCGGCGGTGCGCCATCTCATGGAGCGGCAGGTCGCCTCCGGTGAGCACCTGGGGACCGTGGACGTGCTGGGCGTCGCCGTGACCGAGGACACCGCGAACGTGCAGGTCATGCAGGTGCGCGACGGGGTGCTGTCGGACCGGCAGTCGTTCTTCCTGGAGGGCGTGGGCGACGAGGAGCCGGCCGACGTGCTGGAGGGCTTCGCCATCGAGTACTACTCGGTGGCCATGGCGATCCCCCCGGTGGTGATCGTGCCACGCGCGATCGGGAGCCTCCCGGACCTCTCGGCGCTGCTGTCCGAGCGCCGCGGCGCCGGTACCGACGTGCGCACCGGCCGTGGCGACCGCGCGCGGCTGGCGGACCTGGCGCAGCGCAATGCCGCGCTCGCGCTCGACCAGGACCGCCGGCGGCACGCCCGCACCCGCGAGCGGCGCCGCGAGTCCCTGGCGGAGCTGCAGGAGTGGCTGCGCCTGCCGGCGCCGCCGATCCGCATGGAGTGCTACGACATCTCCAACCTCGGCGACACGCACGCGGTCGCCTCGATGGTGGTGTTCGAGGGCGGCGCCCCCAGCAAGGCGCACTACCGCACCTTCAGCATGCGGTTCGAGGGCGGGCAGAACGACTTCGCGCACATGCGCGAGGCGCTGCTGCGCCGCTTCACCCGGCTGGCGCAGGACGACGGGGACATGTCGTTCGGGGCGCGGCCCGGGCTGGTGATCATCGACGGCGGCAAGGGCCAGCTGGGCGCCGCGATGGAGGGCATGGCCGAGGCCGGGGTGACCGACGTGCCGGTGGTGAGCCTCGCCAAGCAGCGTGAGGAGGTCTTCCTGCCCGGGGCGCGCGACCCCCTGCTGCTGCCCGAGGGGTCGGCGGCCCTCAAGCTGCTGCAGCAGATCCGGGACGAGGCGCACCGCTTCGCGCTTCGGCACCACCGCGCCTCGCGCGGCAAGGGCATGACCACCAGCATCTTCGACGCGCTGCCCGGGGTGGGACCGTCCCGCCGGAAGGCCATCCTGCGGCACTTCGGCACGCCGGACCGCTTCGTGAACGCCACCCGGGAGGAGCTGGAGGCGGTGCCGGGCCTGCCGCCCAAGGTCGCCCGGGACATCTGGGACCATCTGCACCGGGCGCCGGACGCGGGGGACGTGCCGCGCCTGGCCGGTTCGGGACGCGCATGAGCGAGGGAGACACGTGGAGCTGACCGTCATCACGGGCATGAGCGGGGCGGGCAAGAGCCAGGCGATGGGCGTCTTCGAGGACTCCGGGTTCTTCGTGGTGGACAACCTGCCGCCCAAGCTGCTGCCGTCGCTGGCCGGCCTGTTCGCGCAGGAGCACCGGGTGGAGCGCGCCGCGGTGGTGTGCGACATCCGGGGCGGCGAGTTCTTCGCGGACCTGGGCGCGGAGGTGGAGCGCATGGAGGCCACCATGGGCGTGCGCCCGCGGATCCTCTTCCTGGAGGCATCCGACGACGTGCTCCTGAACCGCTACCGGGAGACGCGGCGGCGCCACCCGCTGGCCGGTGACGGGCCGCTCACCGACGGCATCCGCCGGGAGCGGGAGCTGCTGGTCCCGCTGCGGACCATGGCCGACACGGTCATCGACACGTCCACGCTCAACATCTGGGACCTGCGCCGCACCGTCGTGGAGTCGATGATCGACCCGGACGCCCGCCCGCGCATGCAGGTGCTGTTCGTCTCGTTCGGGTTCAAGTACGGGGCCCCCAGCGACGCCGACCTGCTGTTCGACGTCCGCTTCATCACCAACCCCCACTACGTGCCGGAGTTCGCGCCCAAGACGGGCCTGGACCCCGACGTGGCGGCGTTCGTGGAGCACGCGGAGGAGACCAAGGGCTTCGTCCCGCGCCTGGAGTCCCTCATGGACTACCTGCTGCCCGCCTACGCCAAGGAGGGCAAGAGCCACCTGGTGGTGGGCTTCGGCTGCACCGGCGGGCGGCACCGCAGCGTCTACATGGCCGACCTCATGGGCCGCCGCTTCCGCGGCCGGCCGGACTTCCAGGTGGCCGTGACCCACCGCGACATCGGCCGCGCGACGCTCCGCTCGCCGGAGGACTCCGGCATCCCGCAGCGCGCATCGTGAGCGTGCGCCCGCACATCGCCGCCCTCGGGGGCGGCACCGGCTTGTCGTCGCTGCTGCGCGGCCTCAAGCGGGCTCCGGTGGACCTGACGGCGATCGTCACGGTCGCCGACGACGGCGGCTCGTCGGGACGCCTGCGGCGCGAGCTGGGCGTGCTCCCGCCGGGCGACATCCGCAACTGCCTGGTCGCCCTGGCGGACGACGAGTCCCTGATGGGCCGCCTGTTCCAGCACCGGTTCGCCGACGGCGACCTGTCGGGCCACCCGTTCGGGAACCTGTTCCTGGCGGCCCTCGCCGAGGTGACCGGCAGCTTCGACCTGGCCGTGCAGGAGTGCTCGCGGGTCCTGAAGATCCGCGGCTCGGTGCTCCCCTCCACGCTGCAGCACGTGCGGCTGTGGGCGGAGCGCGAGGACGGGCAGCACGTGTGCGGCGAGACGAACATCGCCTCGGGGGTCGGCTCCTGCCGGCGCGTGTGGCTGGACCCGCCGCCGGTGGCGCACGGCCCGGCGGTGGAGGCCATCGCCACCGCGGACCTCATCGTCCTGGGGCCGGGCAGCCTGTTCACCAGCGTGCTCCCGCACCTGGCGGTCCCCGAGATCGCCGAGGCGGTGGCCACCGCGCCGGGGCTGCGCGTGTACGTCTGCAACGTGATGACCCAGATGGGCGAGACCGACGGGTTCTCGGCGGCCGACCACGCGGAGCGCATCCTGGAGGCGTCGCCGGGCGGGCTGGACGTGGTGGTGGCCCACGAGGGGCCCCTGGACCCCGCCGCGGTCGAGGCCTACGGGGCGCTGGGGCAGGTCCCCGTGGCCCCGGACCGGGCGCGGGTGGAGGCATTGGGCGCGCGGCTGGTGACCGCCGACCTGGCCGAGACCGGCAGCGTGGTGCGGCACAGCCCGCAGGCGCTGGCGACGGTGCTCCTGGAGCTGGCGATGGGGGCCGCCCGGGCGGTGCCCCCGCGCTGACCCGGGGTGATGGTGCGGCCAGCCGTACCGCGCGGGGCGCCGCGATGGTGCAGGATCGCCGCATGGACGGCGTCACCGTGCTCATCGTCGACGACCACGCGGGGTTCCGCGACACGGCCCGCCTGCTGCTGGAGCACGGCGGCTGGCGCGTCGTCGGGGAGGCCGGCGACGGTCCCCAGGCGCTCGTGGCCGTCCGGGCGACCCGCCCCGACGTGGTGCTGCTGGACGTGAACCTGCCGGGCGAGGACGGCTTCTGGGTGGCGCGCCACCTGGCCGCCGACCCCGACCCGCCGGCGGTGGTGCTCACCTCCAGCCGCGACGACGCCGGATACGGGCAGCTGGCCACCGAGGCCGGCGCCCGGGGGTTCATCGCCAAGGCCGATCTGTCGGTGCCGGCGCTGGCCGAGATGGTGGCGGGGTGACCGGCCTGCGTCAGGCCCTGCGCGGGCTGGGCGTCCTGGGCGTCGTGTGGGCGGCGCTGTACGTGCTGCTGGTCACCGGCGGCGGGCACCAGGAGCAGTGGGCGAGCGTGACGGTCCTGAAGACCGTGGTGGGCCTGAGCTTCCTGGGCGTCGGCCTGTTCGTGTGGGACCGGCGGCCCGACAACCGCATGGGCGCGATCCTGACGGCGGTGGGCTTCACGTGGTTCCTGATGGGCCTGGAGTTCGCGGACACGCCGGGGCTGCACACCGCGGGGCTGGTGATCGGCCATGTGAGCCTTCCGGTGGCGTTCATGCTCGCGGCGTTCCCGACCGGGCATCTGGTGACGCGGCCGGAGCGGCTGGTGGTGGCCGCGGCCTGGGTCTGGGCCACCGCGGGGGCGCTGGTGACCGCCCTGCTGGAGCCCGCGCCCGCCGGCCAGCCCGAGAACCTGCTGGCGGTGGCCGACGTGGCCGGTGCCCGGACCGCCTACCAGCTCGCCGGTTCGGCGGTGGCGGTCCTGCTGGTGGTCGCGCTCGCGCTGCGGTGGGCGGGCTCGAGCCCCCCCGAGCGCCGGGAGCTGGCGCCCGTGGTCGGCACCGGCACCGTCGCGGCGCTCCTCTACGCGCTGTGGATGGCGCTGTACGGCACCGATTCGCGCGCGGCGGCCGGACAGGTGCTGCAGATCCTGTCGCTGGTGGCCATGACGGGCCTGGCGCTGGCGTTCCTGCTGGGCCTGTACCGGGCGCGGGTGCTGGCCGGCCGCGCGGTGCGGCGGCTGGTGGCCGACCTGGCCACGCCCGTGGACGCGCACGGCCTGCGCGACCGCCTCGCCCGCGCCCTGGGGGATCCCACCCTGGAGCTGCTCTTCGCGCGGCCCGACGGCGGCTGGGTGGACGTCGCGGGCCGCGCCACCGAGCCGTGGGAGGGGCCGGCGCGCGGCTGGAGCCCCATCGCGCGCGACGGCCGCACGATCGCGGGCATCGCCCACGACCCGGCCCTGTCGCGCGACCGCGAGCTGGTTGCCGCGGTGGGGGCCACCGCGGCGCTCGCCATCGAGAACGCCCGGCTGGAGGCCGAGCTGCGGGCGCGCGTGACCGAGGTGTCGGCATCGCGCTCCCGGCTGCTGGCGGCGGCCGACCAGGAGCGCCGCCGGCTGGAGCGCAACCTGCACGACGGCGCGCAGCAGCGGCTGGTGAGCCTGGCCCTGCGGCTGCGGATGGCGACCGGATGCGTCGAGGCGGACTCCGAGGCCGCGCGGTTCCTGGAGGGCGCCATGGCCGAGCTCCAGCAGGCGCTGGACGAGCTGCGCGAGCTGGCCCGCGGGATCCACCCCGCCGTCCTCACCGACCGCGGCCTGCCCGCCGCCCTCACCGGGCTCGCGGGCCGCGCGCCGCTGCCGGTGGACGTGGACGCCCCGCTGGACGAGCGCCTGCCCGCCCCGGTGGAGGCCGCCGCCTACTTCGTGGTGGCCGAGGCCCTCACCAACGTGGCCCGGTACTCGGCCGCGTCCGGCGCCACGGTGCGCGTGGCGCGGGAGAACGGGCACGCGGTGGTGGAGGTGCGCGACGACGGCGTTGGCGGGGCCGACCCCGGCCGCGGCACGGGCCTCTCGGGCCTGGCCGACCGAGTGGCGGCCCTCGACGGGCGCCTGCTGGTGGAGAGCCCGCCCGGCGCGGGGACGCTGGTGCGCGCGGAGATCCCGTGCGCGTCGTGATCGCCGAGGACTCGGTGCTGCTGCGCACCGGGATCGCGCGGCTGCTCACCGACGCCGGCGTGGAGGTTGTGGGGGAGGCCGGTGACGCCCGGGACCTCATGCGGATGGTGGCGCTGCGCGCGCCGCAGGCGGCGCTGGTGGACATCCGCATGCCGCCCACGCACACCGACGAGGGACTGCGCGCCGCGCGGGAGATCCGCGAGCGCTTCCCCGCCTGCGGGGTGCTGGTGCTGTCGCAGCACCTGGAGGAGGCGTACGCCGTGGAGCTGCTGGGCGACGACGCATCCGGCCTGGGGTACCTGCTGAAGGACCGCGTGACCGACGTGGCCGTGCTGGTGGACGCGCTGCGGCGCGTGGCCGAGGGCGGCTCGGCCCTGGACCCGGAGATCGTTGCCGGCCTGCTGAGCCGCCGCCGCCGGGACGACCCGCTGGACGCCCTCACCCCGAAGGAGCGGGAGGTGCTGCAGCTGATGGCCGAGGGGCGCTCCAACCGTGGCATCGCGGACCATCTGGTGGTGACCGAGCGCGCGGTCGAGAAGCACGTCACGGCGATCTTCGGCAAGCTCGGGCTGCCCGCCGGGGGCGAGGCCCACCGCCGCGTGCTGGCCGTGCTGGCGTTCCTGCGCGGCTGAGGACCGGGACGTTTCCGGCAGCCCGGAGGGCCGTGTGAGGATGGCCGCATGCTGAGTCCCCTCCTCACCGCCGCCGCGGCGGCGGCCGCGCTGGCCGCGGGCGTCGGGTCCGCCGTCGCCGCCCCCGCGCCGGTGTCCGCGCCCGTCCCGATCGCGTCCCACCCCCACGACGCGGCCGCCTACACGCAGGGCCTGGTGTGGCACCGGGGCCGCGTGTTCGAGAGCACCGGCCTCTACGGGGCGTCCTCGGTGCGGGAGGTCGCGCTGCGCACCGGCCGCGTCCTGCGGCGGCGCGACCTGTCGCCGTCCTACTTCGGGGAGGGGCTCGCGCTGTCGGGGAATCGCCTGGTGCAGCTCACCTGGCGGGAGCGCACCGCGTTTGTCTGGTCGAGGGACACCTTCGCCGCCGCCGGCCGGTTCCGGTACGCCGGGGAGGGCTGGGGGCTGGCGACGCTGCCGAAGCGCCTGGTCATGAGCGACGGCACCGCGACGCTGCGGTTCCTGGACCCCGCGACGTTCCGGGTCGTGCGGCGCGTGCGGGTCACCGACGACGGCGTGCCCGTCACGCGGCTCAACGAGCTGGAGGTCGTCCGCGGGCGGGTGTGGGCCAACATCTGGCAGCGCGACGACATCGTGGTCATCAACCCCGGGAACGGCCGCGTGGAGGCCCGGCTCGACCTCTCGGGGCTGCGCGCGCGCCTTCCGCAGGGCGGCCGGCCCGAGGTGCTCAACGGCATCGCCTGGGACCGCGCCCGCGACCGCGTCCTGGTGACCGGGAAGCTCTGGCCGCGGATGTTCGAGATCCCGTCACGGGTTGCCGCGGCGCCCTGAGCGGGCGCGCATATACACGAAGCCCCTGACGCTTTCCGAAGGTTTCAGCGGCTGGAAACCGTAGGTATGCAACGCTTGCAACGAACCCTGGCGCCCCATTAGGCTCATCCGGCACAAACCGGTCGCCCACATCGACCGGCGTGTCGCGCGGCACTGTCGTTCATCCGCTGCGCGGAAGGATTCTTTTCATTTCCCCAAGAGGAGTCGCCTTCATGGGTGCTCGTGCACAGGCAATCCTGCCGCTCGCTCTTGTCGTAGGGGTGCTGTCCTTCCTGTGGACGGAGTTCGCGCTGAACTTCACGTTCCACTGGGTCACCGATGGTGACCTGGGCATCGGCCTTGCGCTTCCCAGCAATTTTCACCTGATCCTCCCCACCGCCTTCATCTCGTGGGGCATGTTCTTCATGGCCGGTGGTGACAACGCCGCCTTCGGCAAGGTCCTCGTGGCCTGCATCTTCGGCACCGTGGCCGCCCTGGTCACCATGCTGCCGGACTTCTGGGGCATCGCCCTCTGGGTCGGCATCTTCGCGTTCGTCCTCGTCGCCATCCTGATCGCCGGCGACTGGTACTACGTGGCCGGAACGTTCCCGGCCTTCGCCGCCACGTTCCTGTGGTGGATCGCGACCGGCCTCGACGGCTGGGCCGCCAACGGTGGTGGCGTGGGCAACAGCATCGCCGCCCTCGGCGACCCGGCGACCGCCGGTACCGGCGCGTTCGGTGGTGTCATCTCCACCCCCTGGACCTTCGTCTGGCTCAACACGCTCGTGACGCTGGTCTGCGGTTGCATCCTCGGCATCGTCTCCGCCAAGGTCGCGGCCGCCATCACCCCCAAGCCTCGCGCCGCCGAGGCCTGATCGGGCTGATCGCCGGCACGGACGCCGGCAGCTGAAGGATCCGTCGGGGGGCCCATCGGGCCCCCCGACGTCGTTCCGGATCGGGTCAGCGCCCCGGCCGTGGGCACGACCCCCACAGGCCGAGCCCGGCGTCCCGCGCGGCGTCCTGGGCGCGCCGGAACGCGGTGGCCCGGGTGAACGGGCGGGAGCGGTCGAACACGAAGAGCGTCGCGAAGCCCTCGCGCAGGAGCGCCTCGTTCACCGTGAAGCGCGCCCCCTCGGGGGTGACGTAGGCCAGCACGCGGCCGAAGTCGTCCTGCGGGCCGGCGTTGGGGTCGGTCTCCAGCCGCACGCGAACGCCCTCGGGCAGCAGCTGCGCGGTGCGGGCGGACGCCTCCGGACCGAAGCATTCGACGGGGGCGTCGGGCTTCACCGACTCCGGCGTGTCGATCCCCAGCAGCCGCACCCGCGCGCGGTCGTCGCCGACGTCCACCACGATGGTGTCCCCGTCCACCACCCGCTCCACCACCCCGGACGCTGCGGCGCTGCCACCCGGCACGGTCGCCGGGGCGAGCGCGTCGGGCAGTCGTTCGGCGCCCGACGTGTCGGAACCGTCACAACCCCCGGCGGTGAGGGTGAGCGGCAGCAGGGCGAACACCAGCGCGCGGGGGATCCGGGGCATCCCGGCGATCCTGGCACAGGCCGCTGGGGCCGACGGGCCCTTTGGTAGGCTCGCGCGTGTTCGGACACCGGTCCTTGACCCGAAGGGATGACATGAGCGTACGCGTGGGCATTAACGGCTTCGGCCGAATCGGGCGCAACGTCTTTCGTGCCGCGGTGGGCAACCCCGGCATCGAGATCGTGGCGGTGAACGACATCACCGACAACGAGACGCTCGCGCACCTGCTCCAGTACGACTCGGTGTTCGGCAAGTACCCCGGCGAGGTGCACGCCGACGGCGACTCGATCGTGGTCGACGGCAAGCGGATCCGCGTGTTCGAGGAGCGGGACCCCGGCAACCTGCCCTGGGGCGAGGTGGGCGCCGACATCGTGGTCGAGAGCACCGGCATCTTCACCGACCGCGACAAGGCCGCGCTGCACATGAAGGGCGGCGCCAAGAAGGTCATCATCTCCGCTCCCGCCAAGGGCCCGGACCTCACCGTCTGCCTCGGCGTGAACGACGCGGACTACGACCCCGCCGTGCACCACGTCATCTCCAACGCCTCCTGCACCACCAACTGCCTCGCGCCGGTCGCGAAGGTGCTGGACGAGTCGTTCGGCCTGGTCCACGGCTTCATGACCACGTGCCACGCGTACACGAACGACCAGCGCATCCTGGACCTCCCGCACAGCGACCTGCGCCGCGCCCGCGCCGCCGCGCTGTCGATCATCCCCACCTCCACCGGCGCCGCGCGCGCCATCGGCGAGGTGCTGCCGCACCTCAAGGGCAAGCTCGACGGCATCGCGCTGCGCGTCCCCACGCCGGACGGCTCGGTGGTGGACCTGGTGGCCGAGGTGGGCCGCGAGGTGACCCGGGAAGAGGTGAACGCCGCGATGAAGGCCGCCGCGGAGGGCCCGCTGAAGGGCATCCTCGGCTACACCGAGGCCCCCATCGTCTCCCGCGACGTCATCGGCGACCCGCACTCGTCCCTGTTCGACTCCCAGCTCACGATGACCGCGGGCAAGACCGTGAAGATCATCTCCTGGTACGACAACGAGTGGGGCTACTCGAGCCGGGTCGTGGACCTGGCCACCAAGCTGCTGCCGTAAGGGGACACGGATGAGCCTGCTGGCGATCGACGCGCCCGGCATCGAGTGGCGGGGCGCGCGCGTCCTCGTGCGCGCGGACCTGAACGTCCCGCTGGAGGACGGCCGCATCACCGACGACGCCCGGATCCGGGCGTCGGTCCCCACCATCCGCGAGCTGCTCAAGCAGGGCGCGGCGGTGGCGGTGTGCAGCCACCTGGGCCGCCCCAAGGGCGAGCGCAGGCCCGAGCTGTCGCTGGCGCCCTGCGCCGAGCGGCTGGGCCAGCTGCTCACCCGCAGGGTCGAGCTGCTGGGGGACTGCGTTGGCGCGGACGTCGCGTCCCGCGTGGAGTCCCTGAAGCCGGGCGAGGTCGTGATGCTCGAGAACCTCCGCTTCCACGCGGAGGAGGAGAAGAACGACCCGGCCTTCGCCGCGTCGCTCGCCGCCGGCTTCACGCACTACGTCAACGACGCGTTCGGCGCGGCGCACCGCGCGCACGCGTCCACCGAGGGCGTGGCGCGCCTGCTGCCCTCCCGCGCCGGCCTGCTCATGGCCCGTGAGGTCGAGGTGCTGGGCGGCCTGCTCACGCGCCCCGCGCCCCCCTTCGTGGCGGTGCTGGGCGGGTCGAAGGTGAGCGACAAGCTGCCGCTCATCGAGTCGCTGCTCGAGAAGTGCGACCGCGTGCTCATCGGCGGGGCCATGTGCTTCACATTCCTCGCCGCCATGGGCGATCCGGTGGGCAAGAGCCTGCACGAGGACGAGACGGCGCAGGAGATGGCGCGCGGCCTCATGGAGACGGCCATCCGGTACAACTGCCTGCTCCAGCTGCCCGCCGACATCCTCATCGCCGACCGGTTCGACGCGGACGCCGAGCTGCAGGTGGTGCCCAGCGACGCGATCCCCGACGGCTGGATGGGCGTCGACATCGGCCCCGGGACCTCCGCGACCTACCGCGAGGTCATCCGGGAGGCGGCGACCGTCTTCTGGAACGGCCCGATGGGGGCCTTCGAGATCCCGCCGTTCGCCGACGGCACCCGCGCGGTCGCCGAGGCGATGGCGGAGTGCCCCGGCGCCACGGTGGCCGGCGGCGGCGACTCGGGCGCGGCCCTCGCCGCGTTCGGCCTGGCCGACCGGCTCACGCACGTCTCCACGGGCGGCGGCGCCTCCCTGGAGATGCTCGAGGGCCGTGTGCTGCCCGGTGTCGCGGCGCTTCCCCAGGGGGGATGACGATGTCCGAACGCGTTCCGCTCATCGCGGGCAACTGGAAGATGAACCTCACGCCGGGCGAGGCGCGCGCGTGGTGCGCCGCCTTCCGGTCCAGGCTCCCCGAGCCGGGCCCGGCCGTGGAGGTGGCGGTGTGCCCGTCGTTCCCGTCGCTGGAGGCCGTGGCCACCGCGCTGGACGGCCACGCCGCCTGGGTGGCCGCCCAGACGATCCACGACGCCCCGCAGGGCGCCCACACCGGTGAGGTGTCGGCGGGCATGGTGCTCGGCACGGGCGCCACCGGGGTCATCCTCGGCCACTCCGAGCGGCGGGCCGCCGGCGAGACGGACGCCATGGTCGCCAGCCGCATCCGCGCGGCGCTCGACGCCGGACTGCGGGTGATCCTCTGCGTGGGCGAGTCGCTGGCCCAGCGCGAGGCGGGGGAGACCGACGACCACGTCCGCACGCAGGTCAACGAGGCCCTGGAGGCCGTGGAGGCCGGCGAGGTGGACCGGGTGGCCATCGCCTACGAGCCCATCTGGGCCATCGGCACCGGGCGCACCGCCACACCGGAGATCGCCCAGGACACGTGTGCGGTCGTCCGCACCGCCGCCGGCGGCCGGCTCGACCCGGCCCGGGTGAAGGTTCTGTACGGCGGCAGCGTCACGCCGGCCAACGCGGCCGAGCTGATGGCGCAGCCGGACATCGACGGCGCTCTGGTGGGCGGCGCGAGCCTCGACCCCGAGGGCTTCGCGACGATCGTGGAGGCCGCTGGGTGAAGGGCCCCCTGGTCCTGATCGTCATCGACGGGTTCGGGATCGCGCCGCCCGGGCCCGGAAACGCCGTCACCCTCGCCCGCACGCCCGCGCTCGACGCGCTGGCCCGCGAGGGGTCCGCCGCGCGGCTGCAGGCCTCCGGGCTCCCGGTGGGGCTGCCGGACGGCCAGATGGGCAACAGCGAGGTCGGCCACCTCAACCTGGGCGCCGGCCGCCGCGTGCCGCAGATGCTGGTGCGGATCGACGAGGCCATCGGCTCCGGCGAGCTGGAGCGCGCCCCGCAGGTCCAGCAGGCCCTCGCGATCGGCCGGGAACGGGCCCTGCACCTGGTGGGCCTGGTGGGCAACGGCGGCGTGCACGCCTCCCAGCGCCACTTTCTCGCGCTCATCGACATCGCCCGCCGCAACGGCGTGCAGCGCCTGTACCTGCACGCGCTCACCGACGGGCGCGACACGCGGCCCGACTCGGGCCTGGCGGCGGTGACCGAGCTGGAGGCCGCCGGGGCGACCGTCGCCACGGTGTGCGGGCGCTACTTCGGGATGGACCGCGACAAGCGGTGGGAGCGCACCCGGGCCGCGTACGACGCGATCGTCCACGGGCGCGGGCTCCACACCGCCGCCACCGGCGCGGAGGCGGTGCGCGCGTCCTACGACCGCGGCGTCACCGACGAGTTCCTGGAGGCCACCGTCGTGGGCGACCCGGCAACGGGCCGCGTGCGTGACGGCGACGCGCTCATCTTCGTGAACTTCCGCCCCGACCGGGCCCGGCAGCTCACGCAGGCGTTCACCGACCCGGCGTTCGACGGCTTCGACCGGGGCACCCCGCTCGTGCGGCCGCACCAGGTGTGCCTGACCCGGTACAACCGGGAGTGGGACCTGCCGGTGGTGTTCGGGGCCGACGACGTGCGGCAGGGCCTGGCGGAGGCGTCCAGCGCGGCCGGCCGGCGGCAGCTGCACATCGCCGAGACCGAGAAGTACGCCCACGTCACCTTCTTCTTCAATGGGGGGCGCGAGGAGCCGTTCGACGGCGAGGACCGTGTGCTGGTGCAGTCGCCGCAGCACGTCCCCACCTACGACCACGCACCCGAGATGAGCGCCGCCGGGGTGCGCGACGCGGTGGTGCGGGGCCTGGCGGACGGGCGGCACGAGCTGCTGGTCGTGAACTTCGCGAACGCCGACATGGTGGGGCACACCGGATCCGTACCCGCCGCGGTGCGCGCCATCGAGACCGTCGACGAGTGCATGGCCAGCATCCGTCCGGCGGTCGCCGCCGCGGGCGGCCTGCTGGTGGTGACCGCCGACCACGGCAACAGCGAGTTCCTGATCGAACCCGACGGGTCACCGAACACGGCGCACACCATCAACCCGGTGCCGCTGTGGATCGACCGGCCCGGCCTGCCGCTGCGCGACGGCAAGCTCGGCGACGTGGCCCCGACGGCCTGCGCGCTGATGGGCTGGGACGTGCCGGCCGAGATGACCGGGGAGCCCCTGCTGGGGTGATGAATCGCGCCGCTCACCCCGGGGGTGACGGCGCAATTCGACCGTTCGGTGATGGATTCCGCCCGTATCGGCGGTCCGAACCCGTGTTCTGCACAGCCTTGTCCACAAGCTGTGCAATAAACGGGACGCCCCCTGTCAAGTGGCGGAGGGGTCCGTCAGGCGGCGCGACTGATGGAACGTGCGGGGATTGCCGTCCTCGGGAGCGCGCCCACCTCGACCAGCCGGGCGAGCGCCTCGACCCCCGCGGGCCAGTGGTGGCGCCCGGAGCGGCGGCGCACCCGCCGCAGGGTGTCGGCGACCGACGGGGGCCGGGCGCCGGCCGGCGCGGCCCGGAGCGTGTCCCAGGCATCGGCGATGGCGATGATCCTGGCGCCCTCGGGGATGGCATCGCCCTCCGGCGCGCCGGCGGCCCGGCGCGCGCCGTCCCAACGGGCACCGTGGAGGCGCACCCACTCCAGCTGGTCGCCGGCGAGGACCTCCGCCACCAGCTCGTGCGCGACGTCATGGACGATGGCGGCGTCGCGGAGGCGCATGACGTCGTGCGCCTCCCATCCGATGCCGGTCGCGATGGCCGCGGCGAGCTCGGCAACGCGCTCCCCGTGCCCCGCGGCGTCCGGGGCGGCGGCCTCGGCCGATCGGGCGAGGGCGCGCAGGGCGCGGACGGGGACGATCTCGTGGCCGGTCTCGTCGACGGGCGCGGGGATCAGCCGCTCCAGATCGTCGTCGTGGAGGACGCAGCGGTCGCGTCCGGCGCCCTTGGCGGCGTAGAGGGCGCGGTCGGCGGCGCGCACCAGCTCGTCCGCGTCCCCGTCGGCGGCCAGGGTGGCGACGCCGAACGACGCGGTGATCCGGCCGGGCCCGGGGACCGTCGCGGCGGCGATCGTGGCGCGCAGGCGCTCGGCGACCGCAAGCGCCCCCTCCTCGTCGGTGTCCGCCAGCAGCAGCGCGAACTCCTCGCCGCCCAGCCGGGCGGCGACGTCCGTGCCGCGCGCGTCGTCGGCGAGCAGCCCGGCGATGATCCGCAGCACCTCGTCGCCGCACTGGTGGCCATGGGTGTCGTTGACCAGCTTGAAGCGGTCGATGTCCAGCAGCACCAGGCCCAGGGGCGCCCCGGACCGGCGTGAGCGGGCCGCCTCGGTGCGCAGCCGCTCGTGGAAGGTGCGGTGGTTCGCCAGGCCGGTGAGGGGATCGGTCGTCGCCTGGGCCCGGAGCTGCGTGCGCTGGGCGGCCGCGGCGATCCCCAGCCCGAGCAGCTCGGCGACGCGGGCCATCCACAGCTCCGCCTCGGGGGGCAGGGTGCCGGACCGGGTGGCCACCACCAGCGCGCCCCAGATCCCGCCCCGCACGAACACCGGCACGGCGGCGCCCACCTCGTGGTCTGCTGTGGCCGGGACGTCGTCCCCGTCGTCCCCCGGGGAGGGATCCCGGTAGTGCACGCGGGCCGGCGCGGCGGTCCGGCGGGCGGCCTCGATCGCGCCGTCCCCGCCCTCCGGGAGCAGATGACCCGGCGCCAGCGCCGGGTCCCCCTGGCTGGCCAGCACGAGGGCACCCTCCGGCTGGTACCGCACCACGATGGCGGTGTCGGCGTCCAGCAGCCGGGCGACCTCCAGGCAGCACAGCCCGAACAGCGCCTCCTCGGTGACCTCGCGGACCAGGGCCGCGGCCACCCGGTGCAGCGCGCCCTGGCCGTACTGGGTCCGGATGCCGATCGTCACGTCGCGCGTGGCGGCCAGGACCTCGCCGGCCGGGCCGTCCTCGTCGCTCGTGGCCATGAGGGAGCTGCTGAGCCACACCCACTGGCCGGCGCCGTGCCGGGCCCGGTAGGAGGCCGTCACCACCCGGCCGGTGCGGCGGGCGGAGGCCAGCGCGGATGCGAACGGCCCGGCGTCCTCGGGGTGCAGCAGCTGCGACGGGGACATGCCCAGCAGGCGGTCCGGGGCGTGGCCCAGCACGGCCTCGGCGCCCTGGCTGACCCAGGTGACACGACCGGAGACGTCATGGCGGGTCCGCATGTCGGTGAAGCTGTCCACCAAGGCGCGGTGCGTCGCCTCCGACCGGCGGATGCGCTCGAGCTCCGCCAACTGCCCGGCGACCAGCTCGTTGAGGCGATCCAGGGGGCCGGTCACCGGGCGGCCCGGTCGGTGTCGCCGCCGGCGGGCGGCTCGGGGGAGGCCGCGGCCGCGGCCTCCAGGATCGCGGCCAGGCGGCCCGTCGCCATGGTGGCGGTCATCGCCTCGACGACCACGGGCGGGAACTGTCCGCCGGCGCCGTCCAGGACCTGCTGGTAGGCCGCCTCCAGCGGGAGCCCCCGGCGGTAGGGGCGGTCGGCGGACATGGCGTCGAAGGCGTCCGCGACGATCAGGATCTGCGCGCCGTCGGCGATCTGCTCGCCGGCGAGGCCGTCCGGGTACCCCCGGCCGTCCCAACGCTCGTGGTGCCCGCGCACCCAGGCCACCTGCTCGGGCGAGAGCATGTCGGCCACCATCTGGGCGCCGAGCGCCGCGTGGGCCTGGATGCGCTCGCGCTCCTCCGCGGTGAGGGGCCCCTCCTTGAGCAGGACCGAGTCCGGCACGCCGATCTTGCCGACGTCGTGCACCAGCGCGGCCTCGCGCAGCAGCGTGACCCGTTCGGGCGACCAGCCCATCGTGGTCGCGAGCTCCGCCGCGACCTCGGCGACGCGCTCGGAGTGGCGCTGGGTGTTCGGGTCGCGGGCGTCCACCGCCTGGGCCAGCAGCCGCACGGCGTCGAGGGTGCGCCGCTGCTCCAGCCGGGCGGCCCGCTCGGCCGCGGACAGGTCCACCACCACGTCCGGGCTGTACCGCACGCACAGGTCCCGGCCGTGGGCCTTCGCCCAGTAGACCGAGCCGTCGGCCAGCTCGTACAGCCGGTCGCCGTCACCGCCGGCCTGGGCGAGGTCGCACACGCCCGCGGAGACGGTCTGCTGGCCCAGGCCCGCGAGCGGTGCGCCGGCCACCTCCACGCGGATGCGCTCCGCCGCGCACCAGGCGCCCCAGGAGTCGGTCTCGGGCATGAGCCACGCGAACTCCTCGCCGCCGACGCGGGCGACCAGGTCGCCCTCCCGGCACGCCTCGCGGAGCCGCTCGCCCAGGTCCACGAGCACGCTGTCGCCGCCCTGGTGCCCCAGCGCCTCGTTGACCAGCTTGAACCGGTCGATGTCGAACACCGCGAGGGCCAGCTCGCGTCCGTGCCGGCGCGCGCGCTCGGCCTCCACGGCGAGCCGCTCGCGGAACACCCGGTGATTCGCCAGCCCGGTGAGCGGGTCGCTCGCCGCCTGGTCGGCGAGGCGCGAGAGGTTCTCGGCGCTGGTCACGGCGAGGCCCGCGAGGTCGGAGAACCGCTCGAGGCGCGCGCCGTCCTCGGGGCGGAACACGCCCGGCTCGTCCGCGCCCGCGACCAGCGCGCCCCACAGGGCGCCGTCCACGCGGATGGGCGCCGCCACGGCCGTGCGGATGCCCATCTCGACCAGCCGCCGGCAGGAGGGGTCGTCATGGGCGGCGTAGTCGGCCACCACCGCCGCCCGCTCGGTGCGCAGCACGGCCGAGATCCCGTCGGCGCCGTCGGGGTCCAGGGGCGCCCCCCAGTGCTCGCCCTCCACGCTGGAGCCCACGATGCGGGCCTGCGGACCGGGACCGAAGCGCACCACCGACGCCCGCGCGGCGCCGAACAGCCCGGCGACCTCGCGAGCCAGGGCGTCCATGATGGCCCGGGTGTCGGCGAGCGTCGCGATCTCGGTGGCGGTGCGGCGCAGCGCGGCCTGCTCGGCGACCGTGCGCTCCATCTCGGCGACCACCCGGCTCCGCGCCCGGTTGAGCGCGAACCAGCCGGCCGCGCCGATGAGGCACAGCAGCGCCACCGACAGCGTGAACACGGTGAGCATGCGGGAGGTGAACGCGCGCGTGTCGGCGTCGATGCGGGCCAGCTGCCGGCCGTATGCCGCCACCCAGGTGTCGATCGCCCGGTTGAATTCGGCGATGGTGTCGCGGATCCGGGTGGCCGCATCGCTCCGCGCGACGGCGCCGAGCCCGGTGGGGATGCGGGTGGCCCGCTCCACGTCGCCGAGCCGGCGGCGCGCCTCGGCCGCCGCGACGGCGGCCTCCGGGGAGATCGCGCCCGCCTCCTGCGCCAGGGTGGTGATGCGCCCGCTGATGCTCACGGCACGCAGCAGCCACTCGGTGGGCAGCCCGGTGCCGCCGGCGTCGTCCTTCGCGGCCGCGAACCAGGCGTCGCTCTCGAGGCTGCGGAAGTCCTCGCGGGCGGTGATGACCTCCAGCTGGGCGCCGGTGACCCGCGTCCGCTCGGCGTCGGCGTCGACCAGCTCGCGTCCCAGTGCGAGGGACGCGCCCACGATGAGCAGGGCGATCATCACCATCGCCGCGACCTGCAGGTGCGAGAGCAGCCGCACGCGCCGCGCCGCGCGACGCCAGCCGACTGCCGGATCGATCTGGGGCTCTGAGGCGTTGATGGGGGTGGTCACCCTGGGGTTGGTGGTGCCGGGACACCGCCGCGGGGGGGACGGACCGCACGCCGGTCCGCGGGCGCGCAACCCGCCGGCCGGATATCGGATGCTGGACGGCATGCTTCACCCTTCGGGGAAATGCCCATGAGCCGGGAGCCCTCGATCGAGGACTGGTTCCGGCACGAGGGCGTGCCCCACCTCGCGCGGCACTTCGACCCGCGTGAGGACGTGCTCACCCGTCTGCGACCGGCCCTCCTGGTGCTGTTCGTGCTCGCGCTGGCGCTGGTGCTGCGTCCGGAATGGCCGGCCTGGGCCCGCGCGGCGGCCACGCTCGGGGGCCTGCTGGCGGCCCTCGCCGGGCTGGGCCTCCTGAACCGCCTGCGTGGCCGGGCGTGGACGGCGCCGCCCGAGCGCGTGGGCTTCGTGGAGGCGGGGGTCTTCGTGGCCGTGCCCGCGGCGGTCGACCTGGCCATCGGCGACGGCCTGGTGCGGGCCGGGGTGATCCTGGGGGCGAGCGCCGTCATCGCGGCCACGCTCTACCTGCTCACCAGCCTGGGCGTGGTGTCGGTGCTGGTGCACACGGGGCGTTCCGCGCTGGGGGCGCTGCGCGATGTGGCCGCGATCGCCGGCCGCGCGCTGTTCCTGCTGCTGGCGGTGCTGCTGTTCCTGTTCCTGGCGGCGGAGGTGTGGCAGACGCTGGGCACCGTCGAGGGCTGGCGGTTCGTGAGCGTGCTGGTGATGTTCGGCGTGCTCGCGGTGGGCACGCTGGTGGTGGGCCTCAGCGGTGAGCGCCGCGGGCTCTACCGGCCGGAGCCGGGCCCCGACCTGCGGCGCCGCGCCATGGCGACGCCCGCCGCACCGCTGGTGGAGGCGGGCGTGGAACCGGCGGTGGACGGGATGACCCGCATCCAGCGCGTGAACGTGGCGGTCGCCCTCCACGTGGGGCTGGTGGCCCGGGTGGCCGCCGTGGGCGCCATCACCGCCGTGTTCTTCGTGGGCTTCGGCCTGCTGGTGGTGACCCGGGAGACCACCGAGGCGTGGACCGGCCAGGCCGGCGACGCCCTGCACGTCCTCGCCGAGTACCGGGGGCTGCGCGGCAGCGTGGTGCTCAGCGAGCCGCTGCTGCGGGTCTCGGCGCTGCTGGGCGCCTTCGCCGCGCTGTACTTCGCGGTGGTCGCGGTGAGCGAGGAGCGGAACCGCAGGGAGTTCATCGACGACGAGCTGGAGCGGGTGCGCGGCGTGGTGGCCGCGTGGGCCTACGACCGCGGCGCCGCGGTGGAGGGGGTGCGCGAGGGCTGACTGGCCCCGCCGCACCAGGCCGCGCCAGCGGCCGTCCGCGGCGGTGAGCGAGAGCAGCTCGTGCCCGCGGGCATGGCACCACGCCGGCAGGTCCACCTCGATGAGCGGGTCGTCGGCGAGCAGCTCCACCACCTCGCCGGGGGCGACCCGGGCGATGGCCCGCCCCAGGAGCCGCACCGGCACCGGGCAGTGGGTGCCCAGCGCGTCGACGATGCGCGCGGCCGTCACCGCCCCACGGGGCTCATCGCCCGCAGCGTGGCCACCACCTCGGCGAACACCGCGACGGCATGGTCGATCTCGTCCTCGGCGGTGTCGTCGCCCACGCCCAGCAGCAGCCCCGAGTGGGCCAGCTCCGGCGGAACGCCCATGGCCAGCAGGGTGGGGGAGGCCTTGCCGGCGTCGGCGGTGCAGGCCGACCCGGGCGAGACCGCGATGCCGCGGGTGCCCAGCGCGACCGCCAGCGTCTCGCCCTCCACGCGGGCGACCGTCACGTGGACGTTGCCCGGCACCCGGGACTCCGGGGGCGGTCCGTTGAGGGTGACCCCGGGGACCGCGAGCAACCCCGCCGCGAGCCGGGCGCCCAGCCCGCGGCGGCGGTCGGCGCGCGCCCCCATGGCCTCCCGGGCCAGCCGGGCCGCGACGCCCAGCCCCACGATCGCCGGGAGGTCCTCCGGGCCGGCGCGCTTGCCGGCCTCCTGGGCGCCGCCGGTGATGATGGGGTGCAGGCCCGCCCCGGGCCGCACCCACAGGGCGCCGCTCCAGGCGGGGGCACCCATGGCCGGGCCGCCCACGGTCACGGCGTCCGCGCCGAGCGCGGTCACATCCAGCGCCAGCAGCCCGGCGGTCTCGGCGGCGTCCACGTGGATGCGCGCCTCCGGCCGGGCGGCACGGGCCGCGCCCACCAGCGCCTCCAGGTCCTGCACGGCGCCCACCTCGTGCTGGCCGTGGTGGATGCTCACCAGCGCCGTGCGCTCGTCGACGGCCGCCGCCAGCGCCGCGGGATCCACATGGCCATCGCGATCCACGCCCACGGTGACGTGCTCGACGCCGTCACGCGCCAAGCGCAGCACGGTGGACGTGACGGCCGGGTGTTCCACCGACGTGAGAACGGCGCGGCGTCCCAGGTGGCGGTTCGCCGACAGCAGGCCGGCCACGGCGAGGTTGCGGGCCTCGGTGGCGCCGCAGGTGAACACGATGTCGTCCGGGCCGGCGCCCAGCAGCGCGGCCACGTCCTCGCGCGCTCGTTCGAGGGCGGCCGCGGGCGCCCCCGCCTGGGGATGCGGACCGGAGGGCGATGCCCACAGCTCGGCGACCGCATGCGTCATCGCCTCCAGCACCCGCGCGGCCGGCCGCACCGCGGCGGCCGCGTCCAGGTACACGGCCCGGCCCGGCCCGGTCACCGGCCCTCGGCCAGCCGGGTGGCCAGCCCGGCGGGCAGCCCGGCGTTGAGGATCATGTTCTGTGCGGCGGCGACGTCGTACGGGGTGCGGACGATCTCCACGGTCCCGGCCTCCGGGTCGTACAGCGCCCACGACGCGCGCGGGTCGCCGTCGCGGGGCTGGCCGACCGACCCGGGGTTCACCAGCCAGCGGTGCGGGGTGAGCGTGAAGGGGCCGGCGGAGGGGACCGAGCCCCGCATCGCGCCGTCCTCCCCCAGGTGCCAGATGGCCGGCAGGTGGGTGTGCCCGATGAACGTGACCAGCGCCGGGACGGCCTCCAGCGCGTCGCGCGCCTGCCCCAGCTCCAGCACGTACTCCCACACCGGGTTGCGCGGGCTGGCGTGGAACATGGGGGCCTCGCCCTCGCGGTCGAACGGCGACAGCCGGTCGAGCTTGGCCATGCCGACCCTGCCCAGGCGCTCCTGCGTCCACACCAGCGCGTCGTGCGCCCAGGAGGTGAAGTTCCCGACGCGCCCAGGTCGTGGTTGCCCGCCAGGCAGCGCTCCGCCTCGGTGAGGGTGCGGCCGAGGGTGGTCACCGGGTCGGCGCCGTAGCCCACCACGTCGCCCACGCACCACCAGCGCGTCGCCCCGCGCTGCTGGGCGGCGCGCAGCACGGCCGCCAGCGCCTGGCTGTTGCCGTGGATGTCGCTGAGAACGGCGATCGGCGTGGCGGGCTCCCCTCCCTGACCGGCGGACCACCCCGCACGATACGCGGCGCGGGGGTCGCTACGATCGCCCGATGGATCGCCGGGCACTGGGGATCGCGGGCGTCGCCGTCGCCGGCGCCGCGGGTATCACCGCCCTGCTGCGCTGGCGGCTGTGGTCGCACGGCGTGCCGTCGACGCCCACCCCGCCGGTCGGCGACTACTTCGACGCGGCCGAGCTGGTGCGCAACCGCGAGTACCGCCGCGGCGTCTGGGCCATGGCGGCGGCCGCGGTGCCGATCGCCCCGGCGGTGGCGATCGCCGTGGCCTGCACCTCCGGCCGGTGGGCCGGCCCGCTCGCCCGCGCGGCCGGGGGGCGCCCCTGGCGGGCGGGCCTGCTGTTCGGCGCCGCGCTGTCGCTGGCCGGCACGCTGGCCGCGCTGCCCCTGCGCGGCGCCCGATACGGCTGGGGGCGGGAGTTCGGCCTCATCACCCAGGACCTCCCCGCGTGGCTGGTGGACGTCGGCAAGGGCGCGGTGATCGGCGCCGTCATCTCGGCCGCCGTCGCCTCGGGCGCGGCCGTCCTCATCGCGCGGGCCCCGCGCTGGTGGTGGGCGGGCCTGGCGTGCGGGATCGCCGGGTTCGTCTACCTGTCCTCGCTGCTGACACCCGTGGTCATCGAGCCGCTGTTCCAGCGCACCAAGCCGCTGGACGACCCGGTGCTGGCCCGGCAGATCATCGAGCTCGCCCGCAAGGAGGGCGTGCCGGCCGACCGGGTGCTGGTGAACGACGCCTCCAGCCGCACCGTCACGGCCAACGCCTACGTGTCGGGCCTCGGCGCGAGCCGCCGCATCGTGCTCTACGACACGCTGCTGCGGGACTTCCCCCGGGAGCAGGTGCTGGTGGTGGTGGCCCACGAGCTGGCGCACGTCAAGCACCGGCACGTCCTGAAGGGCACCACCTGGGGCGCGCTGCTGGCGATCCCCGGGTGCCTGCTGTGCTTCGCGCTCGTGGGCGCGCGCACCGGGTGGGGGCCGTCCGGCGCGCCGGGTGGCGCCGGGACGCGCGTGGTGCTGCGCCGGCTGGCGATCGTCGCCGCCACCGCGTCGGTGGCGGGCACCGCGGCGGCGCCGCTGGGGAACTGGGTGAGCCGCGCGTACGAGCGCGAGGCCGACTGGACGGCGCTGCGCAGCGCCCAGGACCCGGCGTCCCAGATCAGCCTGTTCCAGGGGTTCGTGCGCACGTCCCTGGGGGTTCCGGACACGCCGCGCCCCGTGCAGCTGTGGTTCGGGACGCACCCGGAGCCGATCGAGCGCATCGGGATGGCCGAGCGCTACGCCCGCGATCCGGACCCTGCGGGGTGAGCGGCCGGGCGCCGCGGTCACCGAGGGTCCAGGTGGTGGCGGTGGGACGCCTGCGCCCGCCGCACGACGCCACGGGCCGGCTGTACGAGGAGCGGCTCGCCGGGATGCTGCCGTTCCGCGCCGACGAGGTGGAACCGGAGCCGCTGCAGCGGGGCGAGGCCCGGGCGCGATCGGCGGAGGCGGAGCGGATGCGCGCCCGCGTCGCGCGCGGCGCCTGGCGGGTCGCGCTGGACCCCGGGGGCCGGCAGCCGGCCTCCAGCGAGGCGTTCGCCGCATGGCTCGAGAAGCGCCTGGCCTCGGGCCGGCCGGTGGCGTTCATCATCGGCGGGGCGTCCGGGATCGCGGCGGACCTGATGGCCGAATGCGACGAGCGGCTGGCGCTGGGCACGCTCACCATGCCGCACCAGCTGGCGCGGGTGGTCCTCACCGAGCAGCTGTACCGCGCGGCCTGCATCCTGCAGGGACATCCGTATCCGCACTGAGGTTCCGGCGCGGCAGCTATCGTTCCCCGCCGTGACCACCGCGCCCCTCACCATCATCCAGACGGCGATCGCCGCCGAGGCGGCCGCCGTCGCGGGCGTCGCCGACGTGACCGTCGAGCTGGGACCGCCGGCCCGGCCCGAGCACGGGGACCTCGCCACGCCGGTGGCGATGACGCTCGCCAAGGCCGCGAAGCGGAACCCGCGGGAGATCGCCGAGGCCCTGGCGGAGCGCCTGCGGACGCACCCGGACCTGGCGGACACCATCGCGGAGGTGGAGGTCGCCGGCCCCGGGTTCCTCAACCTGCGGCTGGCGCCGGCGTGGTTCGCCGGCGTGGCGGGCATGGTGGCCCGGTCCGGCGCGGAGTTCGGGCGGGGCGGGGCCGAGCACCCGGAGCGGATCCTGCTGGAGTTCGTCTCCACCAACCCCACCGGCCCCATCCACATCGGCCACGCCCGCGGGGCGTCGTACGGCGACTCGGTGGGCCGCATCCTGAGCTTCGTGGGCCACGCGGTGACCCGCGAGTACTACATCAACGACTACGGCCGGCAGATGGAGCTGTTCGCCGCCTCGGTGGCCGCGCGGTACGCGGAGCTGGTGGGCGCCGAGCCGCACATGCCGGAGGGCGGGTACCCCGGCGAGTACGTGGCCGACATCGCGGAGAAGCTGCGGGCCGAGCTGGGCGACGCGTACGACGGGCGGGTCTCGCCGCCGGACGCGGAGACGCTGGAGCTGTTCGCGCGCCGCGGCGGCGTGCTGATGCTGGACGTCATCCGGGAGACCCTCGGCCGGTTCCGCGTCTCCTTCGACGCGTTCTTCTCCGAGCGGTCCATGCACGAGGCGGGGCTGGTGACCGCCGGCGTCCAGCGGCTCCGCGACAGCGGCGACGCGTACGAGTCCGAGGGCGCCGTCTGGTTCCGCACCAGCGGGTACGGCGACGAGAAGGACCGCGTGCTGGTGCGTTCCGACGGCGACAGCACCTACCTGGCCGCGGACGTGGCCTACCACCTCGACAAGGCCGCCCGGATGGGCGACCGGATGATCGACGTGCTGGGCGCCGACCACCACGGCTACATCGGCCGCCTGAAGGCCGTGCTCGCCGCGGGCGGCTTCGACCCGGACCGCCTCGAGGTGCTGATCATGCAGCTGGTGAGCCTCACCGAGTCCGGCGAGGCGAAGCGCATGAGCAAACGGGCGGGCACGATCGTGCTGCTCGACGACCTCATCGACGACATCGGCGTGGACGCCGCGCGGTTCTTCCTGGTGGAGCGCAGCCACGACACCGCCTTCGACCTGGACCTGGACCTCGCGCGGGAGCAGAGCCAGGAGAACCCGGTCTACTACGTGCAGTACGCCCATGCGCGGTGCTGCAGCATCCTCGCCAAGGCCGAGGGGGAGGGCGTGGTGCGCGACCCGTCCGCGCCGGCCCCGGCCGATCTGGACCCCAGCGAGCGCGCCCTGGCGCTCACCCTGGCCGCGTGGCCCAGGGTGGTCGCCGACGCGGCGGACCGGCGGGCCCCGCACCGGGTGGTGGCCTACCTGAAGGACCTCGCCCGGGACCTGCACGCCTTCTACCATCGGTGCCGCGTCGTCGGCGAGTCCCCCGAGGTCCAGGCGTTCCGGATGGAGCTCACCGTGGGGACGCGTGACGTCGTGCGGTGCGGGCTGGACCTCATCGGGGTCACCGCGCCGGACCGCATGTAGCCCCGAGCCCCGGAGGACCCCCTTGGAGATGGACCGCATCGTCACGACGCCCGGCGTGCCGGGCCGCGACATCGCGCACGTGCACGGCCTGGTGACGGGCACCGCCATCCTCGGCGCGAACGTCTTCCGCGACATCTTCGCCGGGCTGCGCGACCTGGTGGGCGGGCGGTCGGCGGCGTACGAGCGCGAGCTGAGCCATGCCCAGTCGATCGCCATCGGGGAGATGACCGACCGGGCGCGGGAGCGCGGCGCCGACGCCATCGTGGCGGTGGACGTGGACTACGAGACGATCGGCGGGAGCATGCTCATGGTGAGCGTCTCCGGCACCGCCGTCACGCTCGCGCCCTGATGGAGCGGCTGGGCGGGCTCGTCCTGCTGTGGGCGAGCAACGTCGCCGCCCTGTGGATCGCCGCGCGCCTGCTGGAGGGGTTCGGGTACTCCACCACGCAGGCGCTGCTGGTGGGCGGGGCGGTGCTGGCGGCCGTGAACTGGCTGGTGAAGCCGGTGCTCACGCTGCTCACCATCCCGTTCATCATCGCGACCCTCGGCGTCGCCTACCTGGCGATCTGCGTGCTGATGCTCCATCTGATGGCCGCCATCGCCGACGGCTTCACCATCGACGGCTGGGCCGGGGTGTGGGCGGCGATCATCGTGGGGGCGGTGAACACGGTGCTGCAGCCCGCGCTGGGGATCGAGTCGAGCGGCAAGCGGCGCTGACGCCCGCGGCGCGCGGATGTGAGCGTTCCATGACCGGCCGTTCGTCTAGTGGCCGGTCGTTCCCGGACGGCGCTAGCCTGCGCCCCATGACGAGCCGAACCCCCCTCCGTCGCGGCCTCACCCGCCGCTGGTCCGCCGCCGCGCTCATCGCGGTCGCCGGCCTCGTGGGCGCCGCCAGCGCGTCCGCGCAGACCCCGCCGGTCGACCCGGCGGTCTCCCAGATCCTTCGCGGCGACCTGTGGGTCATCGCCGAGACGCCCACGGCGGACCGCTTCGGCGCCTACGACGTGCCGAGCGCCGGCATGGCCCCGGCCCTCCTCGAGGGGGACGTCGTCATCATCGACCGTGACCGGGCGGCCACCGTGACGCGCGGCGACGTGGTGGTGTTCCTCCCCACGCCGGCGCAGCAGGCCCGGTGCGGGACCGGCAAGGACGAGCAGTTCATCAAGCGCGTCATCGGGGTGGGCGGCGACACCGTCGCGGTCGCCGCGGGCCAGGTGCTGGTGAACGGCGTTGAGTTCGTCGTCGCCGGCGCCACCGCGCCCGTGTACAACCGCGAAGCCGTGGTGGTGCCCCCCGGCTCGGTCTACGTGCTGGGCGACAACCGCGGCTCCTCGTGCGACTCCCACAGCTGGGTGTCCGCCACCGTGCCGGTCGACCGCATCGAAGGACGCGCCGAGGCCATCGCCTTCCCGCGCGCCCGCATCGGCTTCATCACGCCCACCGGGGCGGTCACACCCTTCGACGTCACCGGTGCGCCGGCCCGGCCCCGTGTCGAGTACCTCGTGAGCCTGAGGCGGTTCGCGGTCCCGGCCTACGTCGTCTCGGCCAACCTCCGGGCGTGCGCCAAGCGGAAGTCGTGCGCGCGGCAGCTCACGGCCAGGCACCGCGCGGCCGGTCGCGCCGCCCTGACGCTGGCCAAGAGGATGAACGCTTCGGCCGCGCCGCTCGGCGCGGACTGTGCGGCGGCGCCCGCGAGGGTGCTCCGCGCGGAGCTGCAGCGACTGGCCCGCGGGGCCCGGTCCGGCCGGGTCACGAAGGCCCGCGCCCTGACGCTCTCCGTGAGCGTGGACAACGCCATCGCGAAGGCCCGTGCGAACGTGAGCGCCTGCTGGGTCGCCTGATACCCTCAGACGGCCCGAGCGGGTGTAGCTCAGCTGGCAGAGCGTCGGCTTCCCAAGCCGAAGGTCGCGGGTTCGATCCCCGTCGCCCGCTCCTCCGAAAGCCCCGGATCTCCGGGGCTTTCGTCGTTCAGCCGGCCGTCCGGGGGCGGCGTCAGCCGGCCAGGCACGCCTCCAGGCGCCGGAGCGTCTCGGTCACCAGCGGCGTGCGCTCGTACGGACCCGGCATGAGGAAGCAGTCGATGCCGTCCGGCCCGGCGCCGGGCAACGGACCGGGACGCACGTTGCGGCCCACCACGAACTCCGCGGCCTGACGGTAGGTGAAGAGCACGAGGCCGGGCCGGTGCGCGACGAGCTTGGCGGTGAGCAGTGGCAGGCCGTGCCGGAACTCGTCGGGGCCCAGCGCGGCGGCGCGGCGCGTCGGCCGCTTGACGATGTCGGTGAACCCGATGCCGTCAGCGAACAGGACGTCGTCGGCCACCGTGTCCGGTCCCGGGGCCAGCACTCCGGCCCGGCGCAGCCGGGCGAAGAACCGCCGGCCCAGGACGCCCTGGTAGTAGTGCCCCGTGTCGACGCTGACCTGCGAGGGGTTGATGCCCACCACCACGGCCCGCAATCCGGGGCGCAGCAGATCGGCCAGCGTCTCGACCGGCGCGCCCATCCACTCCTCCACCACCCGGTGCCCGGACGCGTCCATGACGGGAAGCGTACGGACCCGCGGGCCCGGGGCGACCTCGGGACCGGGAAACGTCACACACCGCCCGGGACGTCTGGAATGCTGCCGAGGTGTGACGGAACCGGGTCCCGGGACGGAGAGGGATTGCATGGACGGACAGGGGAACAGCGTGAACCGAAGCGGACGCGGGTGAGGCGCCCCGTCGCGGCGATGGCCGCGCTGCTGGCCACCCTCGCGCTGATCGCCGGCTGCTCGTCGTCGGCGACCCCCGAACCGCCCCCCGGGACGACCACCGGCCTGCAGCCCCTGCCGGTCACCGACGAGGGCACCCCGCCGGCGGCGGCGGTCCAGGACGACCGCCTCGTGAACGCCAACGCGGCCCCCGCGGAGCGCGTCGACATGGTCGCCGCGACGGGCGCGCGGGTCACCCGCGTGGACGTGTTCTGGAAGGACGTGGCGCCCGACCGGCCGGCCGACCCCGCCGACCCGGCGGATCCCGCGTACCGCTGGGAGCGCCTCGACGACATCCTCACGCGCTTCACCGCGAAGGGGATCACGCCGATCGTCGCCGTGTTCAACGCCCCCGCATGGGCCACCGGCGGGGTCACCACGGTGAGCCCGGTGATGCCCTACAACTCCGAGCCGCCGGACCCCGCGGCCTTCGCGGACTTCATGCGGGCCATCAGCACGCGCTACTCCGGCACGTTCACCGCGGGGGGCGCGACCCTGCCGCGGGTGCGCCACTGGGAGCTGTGGAACGAACCGAACCTCAAGCTCTTCATGTACCCCAGGGGCGGGCCCCGCAGGTGGATCGACACCTACGCCGCGATGGTGCGCGCCGCCTATCCGGCCGTGAAGGCCGGCGGCGGCACCGACACCGTGGTCCTGGTGGGGGCGGCCGGCCCGCGCAGCCGGACGGGGGCGAACGCGGTGGGCGCGCGTGACTGGCTGGTGGGGCTGCGCGGCCGGGACGTCCCGCTCGACATGTACTCCCAGCACATCTACCCGGCGGCCGCGCCGCGGGAGATGACCCCGGCGTTCCCGGCGTGGGCCACCCTCGACCAGCTGCTCGACGAGCTCGAGACGTGGCGGCCCGGCCTGGAGGTGGCGATCACCGAGGCCGGCTACACCACCGCCGAGACGCCGTACCGCAAGACCTTCGTGTCCGAGGAGGAGCAGGCCGCGAACCTGCGGGACATCTTCCGCCTCCCCGCGGTCCGCGACCCCCGGGTGCGGGTGATCGTGTGGTTCAACCTCCAGGACAACCCCAACTGGCCGGCCGGCCTGCTGCGGGAGGACGGCACCCCCAAGCCGTCCTACGAGGTCTTCCGGGAGATGGCCGCCCAGCCCCAGCGGGGCTTCGCACCGCCCTCGGGATGACCGTGCCGGCCGCGGCGCGCGTCGCCGCGGCCGGGCTCACCGGCGCGCGCGGGTCCGCTCGACGATGTGGGCGATGCGCCACAGCGCGACCAGGTTGCCCTTCTCGCGGAACCGCTCACGCGCGGCGGTGAGCGCCTCGAGCGCGTCCGGGCGGTCCCCGCACAACCGCAGGACCTCGGCCAGGTCCATGAGGGCGTCCCCGGTCGCGGTGGGGTCATCGGTGGTCCGTGCCAGCTCGACCGCCCGGCGCGCGTGGCCCAGCGCGCCGTCCCGGTCGCCGGCGTGCGCCAGCAGCTTGCCCTCCACGCCGGCGAGGATCGTGTGGGTGGCGACGTCGCCCTCGCTCGCGGTGCCGCGGGAGAACACCAGCGCCTCGCGGGCGTCGTCCAGGCGCTCCTGGCGGTAGAGGGCCTCGGCGAGCAGCGCCGACGTGGTGGCGATGTAGTTCCGCTCGCCCATGGCGTCCAGGACCTCCAGGTCGCGGCGCAGCTCCAGCTCCGCGCCGGCCGGGTCGTCGGCCAGCAGCGCGATGGGCCCCGAGTCCAGCGACACGAGCGCCGCGTCCATGAGCCACCCGAGGTCCTCCAGCTCCTCGCGGCAGCGCCGGCACTCGGTGCGGGCGGCGTCGAGCTCGCCGCGCATCGCCCGCAGGTGGGCAAGCGCCCGCCGGGCGACGGCCTCGGCCTGACGGTCGCCCTCGACCTCGGCGATGATCGCCCGGCACCGTTCGATCGCCCGGTAGGCCGGCATGGGGCCGCGCAGCGACAGCAGCGCGAGCACCGGCTGCATGCGGTTCGCGAGCACCGGGTCGCCCGCCGCCCGGGCATGCCGCAGGGTCGCGGTGGCCGCCTGCTCGGCCGCGCCGAACCGGGAGCCGGTGAGCCGGACGTTCAGCAGCAGCCGCCACGCGCTCGCCAGCCCCTCGTCGTCACCCGTCGAGGTGAAGGCGGAGACGGCGCCCTCGGCCAGTGCCGCCGCCTCGTCGTCGTCCGGCCCGCCGCCGGTGGTGTACGACAACCGCGTCGCCTCGATGCGGGCCAGCGACGCGAGCCCCGCCGCGCCCGCCCGCCCGGCCCGCTGCGCCGCGCCCTCCAGCGTGGCGGCGGCCTCGTCGATGCGCCCGGTCTCCATCTCCGCCCGGCCCGCCTGCACCATCAGCCGCGCGGCCGGCGCATCGTCCTCCGGCAGCGCGCCCGCGGCCCTGCGCAGCAGGTTGGCGGCCGCCGGCATGTCGCCGCGCTCCAGGGCCCGCCGGCCGGCCGTCCCGAGCCGGTCGGCGGCGCGCCGGCCCAGCTCCCTGGCGTGCGCATCGAGCGGCCCCAGCTCCAGCCGGTAGCGGTGGGCCTGCTCCAGGTGGTGGCCCAGCGCGTCGGCCACCTCCGCCGGGACGTGCGGCGCCGTCTCGCCCCATTCGGCCAGCCGTTCGTGCAGGACCGCCCGGGTCCGCTTGAGCAGCCCCTCGTAGGTCACGTCCCGGATCATCGGGTGCGCGAACCGATGCGGGCCGCCGCCGGGCCCGGGCGGGGGCACCACCAGGTCGCGTGCCGTCAGGTCGGGCAGCACGTCGTCGATCCGCGGGGCGGTCCCGGCATCGCACACCACGCGCAGCGCCTCCCGGGAGAACTCGGCGCCCACCACCGCGGCCGCCTCCAGCACCTCCCGGTGGGTCGCGGGAAGGTCGTCCACGCGGGTCGCCACCAGCACCTCGATCGACGGCGGGATCGTCACCTGATCGATGTCGCCGCGCACGCGCCAGCGCCGCCCGTCGTGCTCGAGCGTCCCGGAGTCGACCATCATCGAGACCAGCTGCTCGGCGAACAGTGGGTTCCCGTCCGCGGCGCGCACGATGCGCTCGACCACCGCCGGCGGCGCGGCGGCGCCCCCGAGCAGGTCTCGCACGATCGCCGCGGCGGCGTCGTCCCCGAGCGGGCCCAGCTCCACCACCCCGCCGCGGGCGGCCTCCACCAGCTCCGGCCGGCGGTCCCGCACGTCCCCCCGGGCCGCCGCGAGGATCATCAGCCGGGCATCCTCGGCCTCGGTGAGGTGGGTCAGCAGCTCCACCAGCGTCGGCTCGGCCAGGTGCGCGTCGTCCACGTGGATCACCACCGGCCGCCGCGACGCCAGCCGCGCGACGACCCGGCGCACCGCCCAGAACAGCTCGGGCAGGGCGTGCACGACCGGCGAGTACCCGGACAGGGAGGCCAGGCGGTCCGCCACGGCCCGGTCGCCGCCCGCGAGGGCGTCGAACGGCCGGTCCGTCACCCGGGGCGATGCCGGCGGCCTCCTGGAGGGCCTCCACGATCGGCCGGAACGTGATGCCCTCGCCATGGGCCGGGCAGTGCCCGTGCAGGACCAGCGCCCCCTCGGCCGTGGCGCGGGCCGAGAACTCCCCGGCCAGGCGGCTCTTGCCGACGCCGGGGTCGCCGGCGAGCACCACCAGCCGCGGCCGGCCGGCGGCGGCCACCTCCAGCGCGGCCTGCAGGCGGGCGAGCTCGGCCTCCCGGCCCGCCAGCGGGGTCGCTGCCCGTGCCCGGGCGCGGGCGCGCGCCGGGCCCACGCCGACCAGCCGCAGCGCCGTCACCGGCTCGGCGCGGCCCCGCACGGTGAGCGGCTCCAGGGCGTCCGCCCGCACCCGGTCCCCGGCGAGCGCCGCCGTGACCGACCCCAGCAGCACCTCACCCGGCGCGGCGGCCTGCTGCAGGCGGGCCGCGACGTTCACCGCGTCCCCGGTGACCAGCCGCTCACGCCCGGCGCCGCTGCCGGCGACCAGGTTGCCGGTGTTCACGCCCACGCGCAGCCGCAGCGGGGGCGACCCGGACGCGACGAGCCCGGCGTTGACGCCTGCCAGGGCGTCCCGGATCTCCGCGGCCGCCAGCACGGCGCGCAGGGCGTCGTCCTCGCGCCGCCGCTCCAGGCCGAACACGGCCATCACGGCGTCGCCGATGTAGCGCTCCACGGTGCCCCCGTGCCGTTCCAGCACGGCCCGGGCCCCGGTGAACCACCGGGTCGCCGCATCGCGGTCCGGCGCGCCCGCCCCGTCGGCGGTGGTCACGTCGGCGAAGACGATCGTGACGGTGCGGCGGGTCTCGCGGGCGGCGGCGTCTCCGGCGGTCGCCGCGCCGCCCGCGGCGCGCCGGGCCTCCAGCGGCTCGGTCACCTCCACCAGCAGCCGGGCGCCCGGTCCGGCAGGTGCGGTGCGCACCGCGGGGCCCGCGCCGGCCGCGGTGGCGTCGGCCATCACCACGCCGAGCCCCGGGGCGCTGCGCTCCAGCAGCCCGGCGGTGTCGGCGGCGGCGCCCGAGATGACGCGGTCGCCGGCGGCGTCCGCCACCTCCAGGTCGCCGGTGGCGATCCCGGTGCGGGTGACCAGGCGCACGCCCCAGCGTGCCTCCAGCCGGTCGTTCAGCGTCCCGACGGCCGCCAGGGTCTCCGCCGCGGCGCGCACGGCGGGGAGCGCACCGTCCGTGCCGTCGTCGGGGGCGTCGAGGCCGAAGACCGCCACCACGGCGTCCCCGACGACCTTCTCGATGCGTCCGCCGTGCGCCTCGAAGACGGCGCGGACCTCGTCGAAGTAGCGGTGCAGGACCTCGCGCAGGGACTCGGGGTCGAGCCGCTCCGCGAGGGCGGTCGACCCCTCCAGGTCGGAGACCACGATGGTGCCGCGGCGACGGGAGGCCGCGACACCATCGTCGGTGGTCAGCCCCTGATCCAGGGGTCCCCCTGCGGCGCGAGCACCGTCAGGATCACCGGGGTCCCGCCCTTCCCGCCGGACCGGGTCTGCACGCAGGGCGGCGCCGGCGAGTACTTGGAGCAGTCCGGCAGCAGGCCCAGGAACGTGCCGTCGGCCTGCCGGGGCGCCGGAAGGCGGGTGCGCGCCGTGAAGGCCAGCGGCGACCGGAAGCACAGCTGATACAGCGAGGCGCTCCTTGTTGGGCTCAGCACCGTGTAGCGGACGGTCTTGGTGGCCGCCGCGGGGCCGCCGGTGCCGGTGGTCACGTCGAACAGCAGGATCTCACCGGTCTCGGTGTAGGACGGGCAGTCCAGGGACGGCGCGTCCGCCGGTCCCAGCGAGAGCACCAGCAGGTCACCCGTCGCCGCGTCGCCGCTGGTGACGGTGGCCTGGGTGTTCGCGCGGGATGAGGAGCCCGTGCAGGTGGCACCCGCGGTGCACCGCTGGGCCGTGTCCACGATGGTGAACGCGGAGGACTGCGGGCCGGGACCGGGGATCCCCGTGGATGCCGCCGTGAGGCGGTAGCCGCCGGAGCTGCGGTTGAGGGTGGGGGCGAACGACGCCACGCCGGCGGCGGGGACGGCGGTGAGCGTGCCGGCCAGCGTCCCGCCCGCCGGGTTCGCGCCCAGCGCGACGGTGATGGGCGCCGTCCACCAGCTCACCCGCGCCGCCCCGCTGCCGTCCAGCACCTCGACGCGCACCGGGCGCGGGCCGGCGGGCGTGTAGGGGTCGGCGGTGATGGTGGTGTTGCGCTGCGCCGAGGCCGGCTGGCCGTCGGCGGTGAAGGCCAGGGAGCATCGCCCGTCCGCCCGCAGCGCGGGAAGTCGTTGCCGGTGCCGTTGAAGTCGTTGGACTGCTTGACCGCGGTGGCCCAGACGTAGGGGTTGGCGGGGGCGCAGGGCACGCGGGCGGTGAGGGAGAGCGTCACGGTCCTGCCCGGCTTCAGCGCGAGGTTCCGCAGCTTGATGACGCCGCCGGCGACGACGGGCGCCGTGGCGCCCGCTGGGGACAGCGTCAGGGGGGCGCCGGGCGCGAGGGCGATGCCGGCCGGGATGGTCACGTTGGCGCTGCCGAGGCGCTGCTCACGCGCCCGGTTGGTGATGCTGATGGTGATGCGCGGCGCGGCGCCGGCCCACGCCTGGGCGCCGGCGTCGGAGGGGGCGCTGTCGGGCGTGGCGGTGATTGCCGTGGCGAAGGTCTTGCGGGAGTGGTCATCCGCGATCGCGGCGGTGGCGGCGACGCCCGCCGCGACCGCGAGGATGGCGGCCGGCACGGCGAGACGGCGACCGGGTCGCGCAGGTGACATGGGGTGGTGTCCTCTCCAGGATGTGGACGGTCGGGGCTCGGCGGGGGCCGGCCCGGCGTGACGCTATGCCACCCGGGCCCGTCCGGACCCCCCACGAACGGCCAGCACGGCGGCCGCCTGTATACATTCACCCATGGGCCCCGCTCGTGCCGTCGGCCGCCTGGCCAAGCCTTTCGGCAGCGCGTTGGACATCAGGCCAAACCGGTGTGCGGGACGGTCATCGGCGGACTGGTGGGCCCTCCGGTTTCTCCGCAGGGCCAGCGCCGCCGGGGGAATCATGGCCGGATGGCCCAACCTGATTTCCCGGGTCCCCGGATAGCGTCCGGCCGGACCCGGGGGCGGGCACGTGCCCCTGTTCGCTTCTGGAGAGGAGATGGATGGCGACCGGAACCGGTGAACCCGCGACGTCCACGGGCCCGTTCGGCGATGAGGTGCGCGAGATCCTGGAGGGCCTCGCATCGCTGGGCGGCGGCACGGTGGCCGACTACATCCCGGAGCTGGGGAAGGCCGATCCCTCCTGGTTCGGGATCGCCGTGGCGACCATCGACGGGGCGGTCCACGAGGCGGGTGACAGCCGCCTGCCGTTCACCATCCAGTCGATCTCCAAGCCGTTCGTCTACGGGATGGCGCTGGAGGACCGGGGCCGGGCCGAGGTGATGCGCCGCGTCGGGGTGGAGCCGACGGGGGACGCGTTCAACTCGATCGAGATCGACGAGGTGTCGCTGCGGCCGTTCAACCCGATGGTCAACGCCGGCGCCATCGTGACGTCCGGGATGGTGCGCGGCGACGACCCGCAGGAGCGCCGGGAGCGCGTGATGTCGTTCCTGTCGGCCTTCGCGGGCCGGGAGCTGGGCATCGACGACGAGGTGTTCCGTTCCGAGGCCGAGACCGGCGACCGGAACCGGGCGATCGCCTACTTCATGCGGGCCCACGGCATGCTCGACGACGTCGACGACGTGCTCGACCTCTACTTCCGCCAGTGCTCGGTGCTGGTGACCTGCCGCGACCTGGCGGTCATGGCCGCCACGCTCGCGAACGGCGGGCTCAACCCGGTGACCGGCGACCACGCGCTGCATCGCACCCACGTCGAGAGCGTGCTGAGCGTCATGGCCACCTGCGGCATGTACGACTACGCCGGCGAGTGGCTCTACACGGTGGGGCTGCCGGCCAAGAGCGGCGTCGCCGGCGGCGTGATCGCCGTGCTCCCCGGCCAGCTGGGGATCGGGGTGTTCTCCCCGCCGCTCGACGCCCGCGGGAACTCGGTGCGCGGCATCGCGGTCTGCCAGGAGATCTCCCGCCGGTACCAGCTCCACCAGTACCGGCCCGGCCTGCTGTCCACCAACGCGGTGCGCCGGCGGTACCGCGGGGACGTGGCGCGCGGGCGCAGGACGCGCACCCCGGAGGAGATCGCCGTGCTCGACCGCGAGGGGGCGCGCATCGGGGTGTACGAGCTCCGTGGCGAGCTGTCGTTCGGTCCCACCGAACGGCTCGTCCGGGCGGTGCTGGGCGACCTCGACGAGCTGGACCACGTGATCCTGGACATGCGGCGCATCACGGCGATCGACGAGGTGTCGGCGGTGATGCTGGAGCGCCTGGGCGGCATCGCCGCCGAGCGCGGCAGCCGGTTCATCGTGGCGAACGTGGAGGAGGGGCGCCTGGAGGTGGAGGCGGCCGCCGACCTGGACGAGGCCCTGCTGCGGTGCGAGGACGACCTGCTCGAGGAGGCCCTCGGCCCGCGCGACCACGTGGTGGTGGAGCTCGCGGACCAGCCGCTGCTCAGCGGCCTCTCGGCGGCGGAGATCACGTCGCTGGACGCGATCGCGGACCACGGCCGGCTCGCCGCGGGCGAGGTCCTGTGCCGGGAGGGCGACGAGGCCCGCGAGATCTGGTTCATCCGCTCGGGATCCCTGCGCGTGCAGGTGGACCTGCCCGACGGCGGGGTCAAGCGGCTGCTCACCATGGGTCCCGGCGCGGCGGTGGGGGAGATCGCGCTGCTCGACGGCGGACCCAGGTCCGCCACGGTGGTCGCCGAGATGGCAAGCGAGGTGGTGGGGCTGTCCCTTCCGGCGATCGAGCGCATCGGCGCGGAGCACCCGGGGCTGGTCACCACCCTGTACCGAAACCTCGGGCGGCTGCTCGCCTGGCGCCTGCGGCGCACGACCGACCAGGTGCGCAGCCTGGAGCAGTGACCCGTGGCAGGATGGGGACATGGCGGAGCTCCGGTGCGCGGAATGCGGTGAGCGGCTCACCCGCGGGCGGCACGCCGGCACGTTCACCCACGTGAGCCGGCTGGTGGCCGCCTGCGACCTCAACGCCGACCACGCGCCGGTCCCGGACTGGGCGGCCCTGGGTGAGCGGCCGTGCGCGGTGTGCGGCGAACCGGTGGCGTGGCGCGACGGCGCCTTCGCCCACACCGGGGCGGGGGCCGGTCACCCCGCCGACCCCCTGCTCCCGGCGTTCTGACCTACCGCACGATCCGCAGGGTCAGGCGGGCCGGCGGCGAGGCGTTGCCCGCGGCGTCCACCGCGGTGACCGTCACCCGGTAGGTCCCCCGGCGCAGGCCGAGCCGCCGCAGCGGGATGCTCACGCGCCCGGCCGCGACGCGGGCGGTGATGACCACCGGCCGCGGCACCAGCCGCGTGCACGGCCGCGCCGCCGCGGGCGCGAGGGCGGGGGCCACGCACCGCCCGGCGCGGCGACGGCCGGGTGTGAGGCGGGCGACGGCGACGCGCATGGTCGCCGCCTCGCCCACGCGGGCCGTCACGACGGCCGCCCGGCCCAGTCGCGCGACGCTCCCGCGCATGAGCACCGTCACCATCGGGGCGGTCACGTCCGATCGCGGCGGGGCGGTGACACCGCCACCGCCCGGCGCCGGCTCCGAGCCCCCGCCGGGCGGCGCGACCGGGAACTCGTGGGCCCCCATGTCGATCGCCGGTCCGGATACGCGCGGCCGGCCGTCGCGGTCCACCGGACCGGCCTCCGGGGCCGGCACGCCGGCGTCCAGGGCGGGGGATCCGGGCGTGAGACGCAGATCGAACCCGGCGAGCACCGGCCCGGGCGGTGCGACGAAGCCGGGGTCGCCCGCCCGGTTGCCGGTCCCCTCCTCGATGGCGCCCGCAGCCGCGCTGGTGCGGAGGGGAACACGCGTGGTCCAGCTGGAGCTCGCGACGCGCAGCGTTCCCCCGTAGCCGAAGGTCCCCGGGAGGCAGGTCACGCCCACGTCCGCGGTGAGGTCGGTCGCGCCCCGCGCGATGCTGTTCACGATCTCCACCCGCGAGGGCACGCCGGGGCGCGGAGCGGATGGCCCGCCCCCGGGGCGCGACGGCGGTCACGTTGACCAGGCGCAGTGCGCTCGCGGCGCCGGGGAGCGACATGCCGTCACCGGCGATCGCGTCGCCGTCGACGGCGGGGTTCACCGCCACCGTGCTCACCACCAGGCCGTTGCCGCTGATCGCGGGCACCGGGCCGGCCAGGGCGGTGCTGCGGCGCACCACCGCGGCGGGGCCGTGGATCCTCAGGCCGCCGGTCACCGTGCTGTCCTCCACCAGGCCGGAGGTCATCACCGCGACCGGGAACGTGCCGCGGGCGAACCCCTCCAGCGACACCGTCGACCGGCGCAGCACGCCGGCGTCGCCCAGGAGCAGGCAGCTGGTCCCGGTGCGCCCGATGAGCGTGCTGTCCTCGATGACCAGCGCGGTGGTCGGCACGACCGCCTCCGCGCAGCGCGCGGCGTCCAGGACCGATCGCCGCACCGTCACCCCGGCGCCGGGCGTCGTGGACAGCGCGGTCCCCGCCGGCGCGGTGTTGCGGATCGTGACGCCGTGGATGACGTTGCCGGTGCCGGAGACGGTGTACGCCGGGCCGTCACCGCGGTACTCGTAGACCGGCGTCTCGCCGGACCGGGCGGCCAGAGTGAGGGGGACGGCGGGGGCGATGCCCGACATGCCGCCGGGGTAGCGGCCGCCGGCCATGAGGACGGTGTCGCCGGCGACGGCGACCTCGAGCGCCCGGGCGAGGCCGCAGGGCAGGGCGGCGTCCAGGCAGGGGGTCGCCCCCATGCCGTCCGGCGCGGCGTGGCGGGTGGCGGCCGACGCGGGGGCCGCCAGCACCAGGAGGGCCGCGGCGGCGAGGAGCAGGGGACGGCGGGACATCGGAACTCCTTTCGGATGGTCGATTCCATCCTGGGTTCCGGCCGTACCGCCGTCCGTCCGCGCCGTGACGGTTCACGTGTCACGCCCGTGACACGTGAACCCAGGGGGGGCTACGCCGCCGGCGTCGTGCGGAACGCCACCGCGATCACCACCGTCACCGATCGCGGGACGTCGCAGACCCGGCGCGCCTTGCCGCGCACCTTCACGGTCTCGTCGTTCCTGGTCACGGTGCGCAGGGGGCGCACCGAGCCGCAGTACCGGCCCGGTCCGAACCGCCCCGGCGCCGCCAGCGAGGCCGACTGCTCGGTGATCCCGAGGATGCCGCCCAGCGGCAGCGCCGCGGCGGAGGTGAGGCTGGTGGCGAGTTCGCGGGCGCGGTCCAGCGCGGCGGGCATCGCCCGCACCCGCGCCTGGGCGACGGCCTGGGCGATCTCCGTCTCGGTGGGGTCCTCGGGCGGCAGCACGCGGGCCGACCCCGTTCCGAGGACCGTGATCTGGCCGGCCACGGGCTCCTGGGCGCCCGCGAGGGCGACGGGCGCGAGGAGGGCGGCGGCGGTGGCGAGCAGGGCTCGGCGCATGGAGGCTCCTGGATCGGGGTGGGGTGGCCTGTGCTGAATTGTCCGCATGGGGCTCGGACGTTACGCCGCGTGACCGCGGCCGCGGGGGCTGCCACGATGGGGGTCGTGGGGCACGGACATCATCACCACCACCATCACCATCACCACGTGGGTGACGGTGTGCGCCCGCTCACGGTCGCGCTCGCTCTGAACGCCGGCTACACCGCGGTGCAGGTGGTGGTGGGGCTGGCGGCGGGATCCGTGGCGCTGCTCGCCGACGCCGGCCACAACCTCTCGGACGTGCTGGCCCTGGCGGTCGCCCTCGGCGCGGTGTGGTTCGCGCTGCGGCCGGCCACGCCCCGGCGCAGCTTCGGGTACCGGCGCGCCGAGATCCTGGCCGCGCTGGTGAACGCGCTCTCGATCGTCGCGGTCGCCGGGATCATCCTCTACGAGGCCATCCGCCGGCTCTCGGATCCCCCCGACGTGCCGGGCGCATGGCTCATGGCGGTGGCGGCCGGCGGCATCGCGGTGAACGCGGTGAGCGCCTGGATCATCCACCGGGCCGCGCGCGGCCGCGACGACCTCAACCTGCGCGCGTCGTTCCTGCACCTGGCCGGTGACGCCCTGGCGTCCCTGGGCGTGGTGGTCGCCGGCGCCCTGGTGGTGCTGTTCGACTGGCGGCTCGCCGACCCGCTCATCGCCATCGCCATCGCGGGGCTCATCGCCGTGAGCACCTGGAGCGTCCTGCGCGACGCGGTGCTGGTGCTGCTGGAGGCCGCGCCGCGCGGCGTGGATCCCGAGGAGGTGGGCGCCGCGCTGGCCGCCGCCCCCGGCGTGGTGGAGGTGCACGACCTGCACATCTGGAGCGTCTCCAGCGACTTCCCCGCCATCGCGGCCCATGTGGTGGTGACCCACGACTGCGACTGCCACCGGGTCCGGCGGGAGCTCGAGGAGGTGCTGGAGCACCGGTTCGGCATCGGCCACAGCACGCTGCAGATGGAGCACCGCCAGGCGCGCCTGCTCACGCCCGGCGCCGCCGTCGCGGGCTGCTCGTCGGGCTGCCACTGACGTTCCCTCCGGGGCCCCGGGCAGCGGCCACCGGCGCGGCGCGGATGCGGTCGACGGTTCGCTGCGACACGCTGGGATCGCGCGGGCGCGTCCGCCCGCGGGACGCCGGGAGGGCACCGTGACCACGCTGCTGATCCACTACACCGTGAACGACCTCGAGACGTTCCGGGCCGAGTTCGACGCCTTCGAGCCGACGCGGCGCGCGCACGGGGCGACCGCCGCCCGCCTGCTGCGCGGTGAGGGCGACCCCCTGCGGGTCGTGGTGCTCATCGACTTCCCGTCGCACGAGGCCGCCCACGGGTTCGAGCACGATCCGGCGCGGGCCGCCGCCCTGCAGCGGGCCGGCGTCGCCGGCGGCTCGGACCGCGTCGAGTACCTCACCCCGCTGTCCGGCTGACGCCGCGCGGGGCGGGATGTCCGCGATCCCCGGTGCGTCCGGCCCATCCCGGGCGCCCGGCCGCGGGACCGGTGATTCGATATGTCATCGATATCTCCAGATCCCGAGCGGACGGAGGTCCATGATGCTGGAGGTTCCCGTGCTGACCGACGCGGAGGAGGAGATCCTCCGCCACCCCGAGGACCGGTTCCCGGCCGATGCCGCGTTCGACACGCTCGACCTGGAGCAGTTCCTCCAGGGCGCGCTGGTGGAGCGGGAGAAGGCCTGGATCGATCCGCGGGAGATCACCGGCGGCGACGACTGATCGCACCGCCCACCCGGCGCGGGGGGCCGCACGGCCCGCCGATCACCCGTGCCGGCGCCGCGGTCCCGCCCGTGGCGGCTAGGAGCTGAAGCCCGGGGCGTCCGGGTCCTCACCGGCGTGCTCGCGCAGGAAGCGCTCGAGCTCGGAGGCGAGCTCCTCACCGGTGGGAAGCCGTTCCTGCCCCTCGTCGCCCTCGCCCATCAGCTCCAGGCGGCCCACGATGTCGCGGGTCTCGGGGTCCGTCTCGACGGCCTGGTCGAACCGCTGGTGCTCCACCGTCGCGGCGGCGCGCAGCCCGCCGGCCGGGAGGCTCACGTCCAGGTGGCGGCCGAGGTGCTCGATGAGGGCGACGCTGGCCGCCGCGTAGCCGGTGCCCGCGTAGGGCGGCACCTGCGCGAAGAAGCCCACGGCGGGAAGCCCTCCGCGGCTCACGCCGATCTCGAGCACCGACAGCGCCGCGGCCGGGACGCGCAGCAGGCCCGAGGGGCCCGGCACCTCGCCGTTGCGCAGCAGGCCGGTGTCGGAGGCCGTCGCCATCACCGGCACGGGGCGCGTGTGGGGCACGGCGGCGGGCACCGCGCCCAGGCTCACCCACTGGACGACGCCCAGCGTGCGGCACAGCTCACCGAGCTCCCGCGCGAGGGTCTCCCAGCGCAGGTCCGGCTCGGCGCCGGCGAGGATGAGCAGGTCGCGGTCGCCGTGGCGAACGTGGCGCACCGCGAGCTCGGGCCAGACCAGGTCCTTCAGGACCCCGTCCATGACGTCGAGGACCGGACGCCGGGATCGGTAGTCGAACAGCTCGTCGCCGCGGAAGCGCGCCACCAGCGTGGCGTCACGTGAGATCTGCTCGACCGCCGCGCTGGCCGCGCCTGCGGCGTCCACCCAGCCGTCGAGTGCCGCGATGATCACCGGATCGGTGAGGGCGGGGAGGTCCGGTTCCAGGTCGTAGAGCATCGGCCGATCATAGGGGTCCGCCGCCGCGCCGGGTCTGGGACGCGCCCCGGCGGCCCGTCCCGCCCCGGTCCAGGGGCGGCAGGCCCCCGGTGATCGCCGCCGGCCGGTCCGGCAGCGGCGGCAGGGCGGTCGCGGTCGCCGCCGGCGGACGCGTCGGCGCGGGGGTCCGGTGGGTGCCGAGGATGCGGACGGCCAGCAGGCCGCCCACCAGCCCCATGGATCCGATGTAGACCAGGCGGGCCCAGGGCGTGCCGGTGTCGGTGCCCTGCGCGATGCCGTGCACGAGCGCCGTGCCGTAGGCGGCGAAGGCCAGGTGGTGCAGCTGCCGCCAGCGGGCGTAGCCGATGCGGGACCGCAGGCGCGTGCTGAGCCAGACGGCGACCGACAGCTCCATCGCGATCACCCCCATCGCGGTCCACAGCGGCTCCCGGTCGCTCGCGAACGGCACGAGCACCTCGGCGACGCCGAAGCCCTCGTCGGGGTGCGCCACCAGGGTGAGGACGTGCAGCGCGGTGAAGGCGAGGGCCGCCATGGTCACGAAGCGATGGATCTCGGTGGTCATCGCGCGCGGCCACCGGGGGCTCGCCAGCCGCAGGCTCGCGACCAGGCCCAGCGCGACGCTGGCGGTGAGCAGGCCGTACGCGACGAAGCCGCCGGCGCGTGCGAGGTACCAGAGCATCTCGCCGGTCATCGGTGCGCCCCCTGGCGGTCGCGGGCGGGCCACGCGCCCACCACGACCGGCGGGCCGTCCCGGCGCACCAGCAGGCCGTGCAGGCCGCGTGAGGACAGGAAGGCGGCGCCCTCGTCGGCGCCGAGGATCAGCGCGGCCGTGGCGGCGACCTCCGCGTCCTGGCACCGGGCCGCCACCACGCTCGCCGACGCCAGGTCGGTGCGGGCCGGAAGGCCGGTGCGGGGGTCGATGGTGTGGTGGGCGGGGCCGTCCTGGGTGGACCACCTGCGCCGCGTGGTGCTGGAGGTCGCGAGCGCGCCCCATCGCAGCGGCACGCGGGCCGGCGGCGAGGCACCCTCGATCTCCACCGTCCATGCCCGGGCACGGGGCGGCAGGCCCCACACCGCCAGGTCGCCGCCGGCGCTCACCGCGCCTCCCGGAACCCCCTGCCGGCGCATCATCCCGGCGGCGGCGTCCACGGCCATGCCCTTGGCGATGCCGCCCAGGTCGAGCTCCAGGCCCGGCGGCAGACGCAGCATGCGGCGGTCGGTCAGCAGCACCCGCCGCCAGTCGCCCCCGGGCCGGGGCGCGGCCGGGAGGGGCGGGAGGTCCGACGGGTCCATCTCCGCGAACGGGCGGTCGTACCCGGCCTCGCGCAGCTGCGCGGCGAGTCCCGGGTCGAACAGGCCTCCGGTGGCGTGGGCGGCCAGGAGCGCCTGCCCGACGACCTCGGCAAGCAGCGGGCCGGCGACACCGACTCCGCGGGCGTTCAGCACCGACAGCTCGGACTCGGGACGAAAGCGGCTGAGGGTGGCCTCCCATTCCTCGAACAGCTCGCGCACCCGGTGCCCGGCGGCGACGTCCTGCGAGGGGATGAGCACCTCCACCGTGGTGCCCATGGCGGGGAAGCGCAGCCGGCTCATGCCCGCCGGCGTGGCGACGCGCCCGGCCATCACGACCCGCCCGACCGCATCACGGGCGCGCCGGAGCCCTGGTCCTGCGAGAAGAAGTCACCCGAGTCCTGCGAGGCGTCTCCCTCGAAGAACCCGCTCCCGTTCTGGGTCTGCTGGACGGCGTCCTGCGCGGCGGGCGTGGCGGCCGATGCGTCGTCACCACCGGTGCCGGTGGTCGCGACGGCGCCGCCGATCGCGGCGAAGGCCGCGGCGGCCGCGACGAGGATGCCCGTCTTGATGCGCGACAGGCGCCGCTCGTTGCGTGCTCTGGGTGACTGCTGGGGGGTGTCCATCGTGTCGGCTCGTTTCGCGAGTTCCCGTGTCCGCGCTCCACGCTAGGTCCGGCCCCTGAGAGGCCGCTGAGAGCGCCGCGGTGGTTTCGTGAAGCGGGCCGTCCGGGGGCTGCGGGGTTCCCCCACCCCGCGGCGGGGGCGCTCGCCGATGACGCCGTGGCCGCGCCGCGCGAGGGTGACCGTGTGATGCGCACGCCCGTCGCGACCACCACCGCCGGGCTCACCTCGCAGGAGGCCGCCCGCCGGCTCCGGGAGACCGGACCCAACGTCCTGCGCGAGGAGCGCGGTCCCTCGCGCCTGCGGCGGCTGCTCGGGAACCTCACCCACCTGTTCGCGCTGCTGCTGTGGGCCGGGGCCGTGCTCGCGCTGCTGGGCGGGCTCCCGGCGCTGTCGGCCGCGATCGTCGTTGTGGTGATCGTGAACGCCCTGTTCGCGGAGGTGCAGGAGCACCGTGCCGAGCGCGCGGTGCTGGCGCTGCGCCGGATGCTCCCGGTGTGGGTGATGGTGCGGCGCGACGGCGTCGCCGTGCGCGTCCCGGGCGAGGAGGTGGTCCCCGGGGACCTGGTGCTGCTCGCCGCCGGTGACCGTGTCTGCGCCGACGCGGACCTGGTGCGCGCCGCCGCCCTGCGGGTGGACGAGTCGGCACTGACGGGCGAGAGCGAGGGCGTGGAGCCGCAGGAGCGGGTCTTCGCGGGCACCTTCGTCACCTCCGGGTCGGCCGAGGTGATGGTGACCGCCACGGGGATGGACACACGCTTCGGCCGCATCGCGGCGCTCACGCAGGGCACCCGCCACGGCCGGAGCCCGCTGGAGCGCGAGCTGGACCACGTCACCCGGATCGTCGCGGTGCTCTCGGTGGGCATCGGCGCGGTGTTCTTCGTGGTTGCCGGGCTGCTGGGGATGAGCCTGAGCGACCGGTTCGTGTTCGCGATCGGGGTGATGGTGGCCAACGTGCCCGAGGGCCTGCTGCCCACGGTGACCCTGTCGCTTGCGCTGGCGACCCAGCGCATGGCCGGCCGCAACGCCCTGGTGCGGCGGCTGTCGGCCGTCGAGACGCTCGGCGAAACCACCGTCATCTGCACCGACAAGACCGGGACGCTCACGCAGAACCGCATGACGGTCGTTCGCACCTGGCGGCCGGAGGGCGCCGATCCGGCGGCCTTCATGCAGGCGGCCATGCTGTGCGGGGACGCGGCGCGCACCGGGCCGGGGCGGGTCTCGGGCGACCCCACCGAGGCGGCCCTGCTGGTGATGGCCGAGGACGCGGGCCTCGACCAGGCGGCGGTGGCCGCGGCGGCTCCCCGGGTGGCGGTGTTCCCGTTCACGGCCGAGCGCCGCCGGATGTCGACGGTGCACGCGACCGCGGGCGGGCGGATCGCCTATGTGAAGGGCGGGGTCGAGGCGATGCTGCCGCGCACCCGGCTCTCGCCGCGCGCGATGGAGACCGCCGAGGCCGCCGCCGCCGCGATGGAGCACGACGCCCTGCGCGTCCTGGCGCTGGCCCGCGGGGTCGTCCCGGACGGTGCGGAGGCCACCGAGGACGCGGTGGAGCGCGATCTGGAGCTGCTCGGGTTCGTGGGCATCGAGGACCCGCCCCGGCCCGGCGTGACCGACGCGCTGCGGCGGTGCCGGGCGGCGGGCGTGCGCGTGCTGATGGTGACCGGCGACAGCGGCCGCACCGCCGCAGCGGTCGCGCGGGAGATCGGCCTGGTGGACGGGGACCCGCACGTCATCACCGGCGCCGAGCTGCGCGAACTCCCGGACGAGGAGCTGCGTGTGCGGCTGGCCGAGCGGCAGGTGGTGTTCGCCCGCACGGACCCGGAGCAGAAGCTGCGGCTCGCGCGCGTGCTGCGCGGCATGGGCGAGACGGTGGCCATGACCGGGGACGGGGTCAACGACGCGCCGGCGCTCAAGGAGGCCGACATCGGCGTCGCGATGGGCAGCGGCACGGACGTGGCGAAGGAGGCCGCCGACATCATCCTGCTGGACGACGACTTCGCCTCCGTGGTCGCGGCGGTCGAGGAGGGGCGGGCCGTCTACGACAACATCCGCCGCTTCACGGCCTACCACTTCTCCTCGAACGTGGGCGAGCTCCTGCCCTTCCTGGCCTGGGGCGTTGCGCTGGGCGCGATGCCGCTGCCGCTGGTGGTGATGCAGGTCCTGGCCATCGACCTGGGCACCGACATGCTCCCGGCGATCGCCCTGGGCACCGAGCGCGCGGAGCCCGGCGTGATGGACCGCTCGCCGCGCCCCCGGGGCGAGCGCCTGCTGAACCGCACGGTCCTGGGGCGGGTCTACGGGTGGGTCGGCCTCTGGGTCGCCCTCGCCGGGATCTCCAGCTTCCTGTTCGCGTACGCGCTCGAGGGGTGGCGGCCGTGGGAGCACATGGCCGACGAGGGGCCGGTCTACCTCACCGCCACGGCGATGACCTTCGCCGGCGTGGTGATGGGCCAGGTGGGGGCCGGGCTGGCGATGCGCACCACCACCGCCCCGGTGCGGTCGGTGGGGCTCTTCACCAACCGCCTGCTGCTCGTCGGCATCGCCGCCGAGATCAGCCTCGTCGCGATCCTGAGCTACACGCCCGGGCTGCGGGACGTGTTCCACATGGGGACCCTGGGGCCGTGGCACTGGCTGTGGCTGTGCATCTGGCCGCCGGTCGTGCTGGCCGCCGAGGAGGCGCGCAAGCGCGTGGCGCGTTCCCGCAAAGCGTAGGCCTGGGATACGCTCGCCAGCGTGGGTGGGGGAGCCGGAGCCGGCGGTCGCCGTGGGGCCGCGCTGGTGGGGCGCGCGCAGACGCGGCGCGAGCTCACGCGGTTCATCGAGCGCGCGGGCGCCGGCGCGCGCGTCGCCTGCCTCACCGGGGAGGCGGGGATCGGCAAGACCCGGCTGGCGGTCCGCTGCGCCGAGCACGCCGAGGGCCTGGGCATGCGGGTCATGACCGGCCACGCGAACCCCATCGACGCCATGCTGCCCCTCGGGGTCATGCGTGATGCGATGCGCCATTGGATCCGGGCCGGCGCCGACGTGGCCGCGACGGGGGACCCGCTGGTGGACGCGTTCCCATCCTGGCTGCTGCCGGAGCTGGGCGGCGGCGCGCCCGAGGACGTGGCCCTGGATGTGCTGTTCGAGGGCGCGGTGCGGTACCTGCGGGCCGCCGCCGGCGGACGGGGGCTGCTGCTGATCCTGGAGGACATGCACCACTCGGCCGCCACCAGCTGCGCCCTGGTGCGGCACCTCGCCCGGGCGGCGGGCGACGCCCCCGTGGCGATCCTGGTGACGCTGCGCACCGAGGAGCTCACTCCACACCTGGTCGAGCTGCGCCACTCGCTGGTGCGCGACCGGCTGGGTGAGGAGCACGCCCTGGCGCCGCTGCCGCGCGACGACGCCGCCCGGATGGTGGAGGACCTGCTGGGCGCCACGCCCTCCGATGCGGCCATGGACGCGGTCATGCGGGCCAGTGGCGGCAACCCGTTCGCCGTGGAGGAGGTCGTCCGCGACGCCCTCGACCGCGGCGTCCTGCGGCCCGGTGACGGCACCTGGCGGGCGGGGGGACCGGTCGCGCTGCCGTGGACCGTGCGGGAGATGGTGCTGGCGCGTGCCCGCCGGCTCGACCCGGCCGATCGCGAGCTGCTGCGCACGGCCGCCGTCGTGGGGGAGGAGGTGGACGTGTGGCTCCTGGCGGCCGCCGGGGGGATCCCCCAGGACGTGGCGCTGGCCGCCGTCGCCAGGATGCGGGACGCGGGCCTGGTGGTCGACGCGGCCGACGGATCCGCTCGGGTGAGCTTCCGCCACGCCCTCACGCGCGACGCGGTGCTGGAGGACATGCTGGGCGCCGAGCGGGCGGCGCGGCACCGCCGCGTGCTGGATGCCCTGGAGGAGCGCCACGGCGATTCGCCGGACCCGCCGGTGGAGATGCTGCTCGCCCACTCGCTGGGCGCCGGGGAACGCGAGCGCGGTGTGCGCTACTCGGTGGACGCCGGCCGGCGGTCGCGGCACATCGGCGCGCACGACGAGGCGGCCCGGCACTTCGAGCGGGCGCTCGGGATGTGGACACCGGAGCTGGGGCAGCGGGTGCGCGCCGAGGTGCTGCTCGACCACGGCCGCGTGCTGGCGGCCGTGGGTGACCGCCATGCGGCGATCGCCGCCCTGCAGGAGGCGCGCCGGGCCGCGATCGCCGTGGACGCGCCCGGCATCGCCGCCGTGGCCCTGGCCATCGCCGCCGATGCGCGGCTGGAGCTGCACGAGCGCGAGGCGGCCGTCGCCGACCTGGAGCGGGCGGTGGCCGAGCTGGACCGCCGCCCCGGTCAGCCCGCCGAGCGCCTGGAGGTGCTGGCCCTGCTCGCGCGCGCCCAGCTGGTGTGCGGCAGCCCGCAGGTCGCCGTGGACGTGGCGCGGCGGGCCCTGCCGCTCGCCGACCCGGGGCGGAGCACCTGGGTGAACCTGTCGATCACCCTCGGCGCCGGCCTGGCCGGGCTCGGCCACGTGGAGGAGGGCGTGGCCCGGCTGCGCGAGGCCACCCGGACCGCGCGCGAGATGGGCGACGACGTGACGGCCATCCGCGGCCTGCTCAAGCTCGCGGGGACCCACCGGGAGGTGCTGGCCGACGCCGCCGCGGATACGGACGAGGCGGTCGCGCTGGCGCGCGCGCGGGGCTGGCCCCGGCTGCTGGTGCGCGCCCTCTGGCACCGGGCGCTCCTGCACGTGGACGCCGGGGAGTGGGACGCCGTGGACGCGTGCGCCGAGGAGGCCGAGCGCCTGCTGGGCGAGGCCGGGTCGGACCCGGTGGCCCAGATGGGGCTGGCGGTGGTGCGCGGCATGCGGGCGCGGCGCGTGGGGCGGATGGCGGAGGCCATGGAGCTGTACGGCGCGGTGGCCGAGGAGGCCACGCGGCTGGGCATCGAGGAGCGGGAGCGCGAGGCCCGGGTGGGGCTCGCCCGCACCCGGCTGTCGGCCGGCGATCCGCAGAGCGCGTGGGAGGCCATCGAGCCGGCGATCGAGCGCTGGGGCGGCCTGGAGGGCGGCACCGCCTCGCCCGCGGTGGCGCTGCTGGTGACCGGCGCCGAGATCCTCGCGGTGCTCGGCGACGCCGGGGAGACCCGCGCGCTGGCGGCCCGCGTGGTGCGGCGATCGCCCGGCCCGCGCGGCCGCTACGCCACCGCCCTGGCGGATGCCGCCGCCGGCCGTCGCCCCGAGCCCGGCGCGATCGACGGCGCGGCCGCCGAGGTGGCCGCCACCGGGCGCCTCCCGGAGGCCACGCGGATGCGGATGTGCGGGGCGGAGATCCTGGTGCGCGTGCCGGGCGCCGAGACCGAGGCCGGGGACCTGGCCCAGCGGGCGCACGCCGACTACCGGGCCATGGGCTCCGAGGAGTGGGGCCGCCGGGCGGAGGGGCTGCTGCGGCGCCTGGGCCGGCGGGTGCCGGGACGGCCGGGATCGGCCGGGCCGGACGGCCTGACGCCGCGGGAGCGGGAGGTGCTGGCGCTCATCGCGGAGGGGCTGTCCAACCGCGGCATCGCCGACCGGCTGGTGATCAGCGAGGCCACCGCCGCCCGGCACGTCTTCAACATCTTCACCAAGCTCGGGGTGCACAGCCGCGCCCAGGCCGTCGCGGTGCACCTGGGCGGGGCCTGAGCCCTACGCATCCGGCGCGGCCGGATACGCACAACCGACGATGGAACGGCCCCACGGGCCGCCTACGGTCGAGGCCGTCAACCCACCCGCTCCGGAGGTGCGCAGATGGTCACCCTCATCGCCGCCGGCGTCGTCGCCCTGGTGGCGCTCATCGCCGCGGCCCGTGCGGTGCAGATCGTCCCCCAGGCCCACGCCGCGATCATCGAGCGGCTCGGCAGGTACCGGGTCACCCTCGACGCCGGCTTCCACACGATCATCCCAATGCTCGACCGCCGGCGGCGCCTGGTGGACCTGCGCGAGCAGGTCGTGGCGTTCCCGCCGCAGCCGGTCATCACCGAGGACAACGTCACGATCTCGGTGGACATCGTCTTCTACTACTCGGTCACCGACGCGTTCGCGGCGACCTACGAGGTCGCCCAGATGCTGCCCGCCATCGAGCAGCTCGCCGTCACGACCCTCCGCAACCAGGTGGGGTCGCTCTCCCTGGAGGAGGTCCTCACCTCGCGGGAGCGGGTGAACGCCGACCTGCGGCTGGCGATGGACGAGGCGACGGGCCGGTGGGGGATCCGCGTGAACCGCATCGAGCTCAAGTCCATCGACCCGCCGTCCTCCATCCAGCAGGCCATGGAGAAGCAGATGCGGGCCGAGCGCGACCGCCGCGCCACGATCCTGAGCGCCGAGGGCGAGAAGCAGGCGGCGGTGCTGGTGGCCGAGGGCGAGGCCCGTGCCCGGGTGCTGCAGGCCGAGGCGCAGCAGCGCGCCGCCGTGCTGGAGGCCGAGGGCGAGCGGCAGGCCAAGGTCCTGCGCGCCGGCGGTGACGCGGAGGCCATCCGCCGGGTGTTCGGGGCGGTGCGCGAGAGCGAGCCCACGCCGGAGGTCCTGACGTACATGTACCTGCAGGCCCTGCCGGAGATCGCAGACGGCCAGGCCACGACGCTCATCGTGCCCACCGACGCCCTGCCCACCGCGGGCGCGGCGGCCGGGCTCGGGATGACCATGGCCCAGGCGGCGGCCGCGCTGCCGCACGGCAACGGCGGGCCGCCGGAGACGGACTGATGGGCCCCGCGGGCTGGGTCGTGCTGGCCGGCGGCCTCATGGTCGCCGAGCCGCTGACCGTCCTGTTCGTCGCCGGGTACGCGGCGGCCGGGGCGCTCGCGGCGGCCCTCGCCGCGGCGCTGGGCGCGCCGCCCGTGGCGCAGCTGGCGGTGTTCGTGGCCGGGACGCTGCTCCCGCTGCTCGCCACGCGGCGGATGCTGGTGCGCGCGGTGGGCGGACGTGCATCGCCGCGCGCCCCGGGCCGGGGCCTGGTGGGGCGCACGGGGACGGTCACCAGCGAGCTGCGGCCCGGCGAACCGGGGCTGGTGCGCGTGGGCGGTGAGGTCTGGAGCGGGCTGCCGTACCTGGACGTGGTGATCCCCGCCGGGACGCGCGTGGAGGTCGTCGACGCCGAGGGCGTCGTGGCGCATGTGCACCCGCTGGACGAGGGGACGGCCTGATGCGCCGTGCCTGGACGGCCGACCGCCTGGCGGGGCGCGCGCCCCGGTGGACGGGGGAGGTGGTGCGCGACGTGATCCACCTGAACCCGATGCTGGAGGACGACCCGGCGGTGCCCGCGCGGCGCCTGGCGATCGTCTGCTGCTCGGACTGCCGCCTCGACCCCATCGCCGCGCTGGGCCTGCGGGCCGGCGACGCGCACGTGTTCCGCAACGCCGGCGGCCGGGTGACGCGGGAGGTGCTGCGCGGGCTGGAGCGCTCGCAGCGGCGCTTCGGCACGGTCGGCGTGGCGGTCCTGAGCCACACCGACTGCCGCAACCTCATCATCTTCGACGCCCCGCGGGCCAGCGCGGTCGACGGGCTGGAGACGGTCCGCGCCGCCGGGCTGCCGCACGCCGACGGCGCCGGCGCGGCCGTGGTGAACATCACGACGGGGCGGGTCACCGTGGTGGAGCCGTGGTCGACCGCGCCGCTCCCGATGGCGGATCCGTTGCCGCCCGGGCGCCGTCCGCCGCCCCCGGTCGTACGGTGATGGTGACGGCAGCGAACGGAAGGGAGGACGAGATGCTGGACGTCATGCGCTGGGACCCGTTCCGGGAGCTGGAGCGGCTGCGCGGTGACCTCACGCGCGCCGGCGGCGCGGCGTCCGCGCCGTGGACACCGGTGTCGGACGTGCTCGAGACCCCGGACGGCTACGTCATCACGGCGGAGCTGCCGGGCGTGCGGGACGAGGACATCGAGATCACCACGCGCGGCGGGGTGCTCACCATCCGGGGTGAGCGGCATCTGGAGGACGAGGTGTCGCGTGACCGCTACCACCGGCTCGAGCGGTCCTACGGGGCCTTCGAGCGGTCGTTCCGGCTGCCGGAGGGCGTGCCGCTGGACGCCATCCACGCCGGGGTGGCGTACGGCGTGCTGCGGGTGACGGTGCCCAAGCCGGTGGAGCCCGAGGCCCGGACCATCCCGGTCACGGCCGCCACCGCCTGACCGGATGCGGTCAGCGGCAGGTGTCGCGGCGGTCGAAGGCGATCGCCGCGGCGCCCGCCGCGACGACCGCGATCGCCAGCAGCACCGCCAGGTGGGCCGGGGCGAGCCCGTGGCGCAGCGGGTCGGGGTCCTCGTAATGGAAGAACGGGGTCAGGGGCCGCAGGGGCTCCAGCGCATCCACGATGCCGGCGAGCGAGTTCACGAGGTAGGCCGCCACCGCGAGCGCGGCGGTGATCCCCACCGCAGCACCGCGCCTGCCGACGACCGCCCCGGTCAGCAGCGCGATCGCGCCGAACCCCAGCGCCAGCAGCACGGCGGCCACCACCGCGGCGCCGACGCGCCACACCGAGATCTCCATGCCGATGATCGCGACGCCCAGCGAGAGCGCCACCCAGAGCACGGCGCCCAGCACGGCGGTCTCGGCGGCCATCGCCAGGGCCTTCTCGGTCACGATCCGGCGCCGGCTCACCGGGTTGGCCAGCAGCAGCTCCATGGTGCCGCGGTCCTCCTCGCCCGCGATCGCCCCCGCGCCGGTGGCGACCGCCGCGATGATGAGCAGCAGCGGGACCATCAGGGAGAAGAGCTCGACGCCCATGTAGCCCGCGGGGCTCGCGTAGTCGAAGCCCCCGCCGAACGAGAACAGCTCCTGCAGGGCCTCCGGGTAGTTCTGGGCCAGGTCCTCCAGCCCGGGGCTCTCGCGCACCGACGGGTACACGCCGATCATCATGGCCGCCAGGCCGATGAGGCCCAGGGACCACCACGCGAGGCTGCGGGACAGGTCGCGCAGCGTGCGGCGCAGGATGGGCAGGGCCGTCACCGCGGCTCCTCGTAGCGGCTCAGGAACACGTCCTCCAGGTCGGCCTCGTGGGCGTCGAGCGCGCGGACGGTGTACCCGCCCAGGCGCTTCACCAGGGCGTCGGCGTCACCCTCCAGGCGCAGCAGGACGCGCGGGCCCTCACGCCCGGTCTCCACCACCCCCGGCAGGTCGTCGAAGGCGCCCGGCGGCGGCGGGTCGGCGAACGTCACCTCCACGCGGCTGCGGGCACGGGAGCGCAGCTCCTCGACGCCCGAGACCAGCTCCAGGCGGCCCTCGCGGATCAGCGCGACCCGGTCGGCCAGGTGCTGCACCTCCGACAGCACGTGCGAGGACAGGAACACCGTGCCGCCGCCGGCCGCGGTCTCGCGCACCAGCCGGCCGAACTCGCGCTGCATGAGGGGATCGAGGCCAGAGGTGGGCTCGTCGAGCACCAGCAGGTCCGGGCGGTGCATGAAGGCCTGGACGATCCCCACCTTCTGCCGGTTCCCGCGGGAGAGGGCCCGGATGGGCCGGTCCAGGTCCAGGTCGAACCGTGCCGCCAGGGCCTCGCCGTCACCCAGGTCGCGCATGCGCCGCAGCCCGGCCATGTGGCGCAGCAGCTGCCGGCCGGTGAGCCGCTCGTACAGGCGCAGATCACCCGGCACGTACCCCAGGCGGGCACGCACCGCGACCCCGTCGCGGCGGGGATCCATCCCCAGCACCCGGACGTGCCCCGAGGTGGGGCGCAACAGGTCGAGCATCATCCGGATGGTGGTGGACTTGCCCGCGCCGTTGGGCCCCAGGAAGCCGAAGACCTCGCCCGGCGTCACCGACAGCGTGAGCCCCGTCACCCCGCGGGCCCCGCCCCGGTAGCGCTTGGTGAGCTCGACGGCGTCGATGACCGCGTCCATGTCCCGAGGCTCGCACGGCCCCGGCGCGCGCGCGTCCGGCGCGGGCCGCAGGCGGTGTGCGGCATCACGCAGACGGTGACGGGGAGATCCGCGCCGGGTAGGCTGCGCGCCCCATGGTGGACTTCGACGACAACGCGCAGCTCGACTCCTCGCAGATCGAGGACCGCCGCGGACGCCGCGGCGTCCCGCGCGGCCGCGGCGGCATCGCCGTGGGCGGCGGCGGGCTCGGGATCATCGGCGTGATCCTGGCGCTGCTGTTCGGCGGCGGCGTGCTCGGCGGCGGTGGCGACGGCGGGCTCGGCGGACTGTCCAGCCTCGACGGCACCTCGATCGGCCCCGGTGCCGCGGGCGAGGGCGCTGGCGCGGGCGAGGTGCAGACCGAGTGCCGCAACGGCGCGGACGCGGACGCCCGCGAGGACTGCCGCATGCTGGCCTTCATCAACGACATCCAGCGCTACTGGCGCGCGGAGTTCCGGCAGCTCGGCGAGACCTACCGGCCGGCCACCACCGTGCTCTTCTCGGGCAGCACCCAGAGCGCATGCGGCCCCGCGACCGAGCAGACCGGGCCGTTCTACTGCCCGGCCGACCAGAAGATCTACCTGGACCTCGGGTTCTTCCGGACCCTCCAGGACCAATACGGGGCCCGGGGCGGACCCTTCGCCCAGGCCTACGTGATCTCCCACGAGTACGGCCACCACGTGCAGAACCTGCTGGGCATCCTCGACCAGATCCAGAGCGACCGCCGCACCGGTCCCCAGAGCGCCGCGGTGCGATCCGAGCTGCAGGCTGACTGCTTCGCCGGCGCCTGGGCCGCCAACGCCGGGCAGGGCGTGATCGGCTTCGATGTGAGCCAGGCCGAGATCGCCGACGCGCTCGATGCGGCCGCCGCCGTGGGTGACGACCGCATCCAGGAGACCTTCCAGGGCCGGGTGATCGTCCAGCGACCAACGCCGCTTCTGGTTCAACGCGGGCTTCCAGGCGGCCGGTCCGCAGGCGTGCAACACCTTCAAGGGGCGTGTCTGACCGCGCGGCCACGCGCGGACGCCTCCGGCTGAGCGCCCTGCTGGGCGCCGCCGGGCTGCTCGCCGCGGCCTCGGCCGCGGCCGCACCGGGCGACCTCACCCGGGTGAGCGTGACCGACCAGGGGGCGCAGGCCACCCCGGCGTCCAGCCGCACCGCAGTGTCCGGCGACGGCCGGTTCGTGGCGTTCACCAGCACCGCTCAGCTCACCGCGGCGGCCACCGCCGGCAAGCGGCAGATGTACGTCCGCGACCGTCAGGCGGGCCGCACGATCCTCGCCTCGGCGAGCGCCGCCGGCGTCGCGGCCAACCAGGACGTGGACGAGGGCGACAGCTTCAACCCGTTCATCGACCTCTCCGGCGACGGACGCTTCGCGGTCTTCGCCAGCACGGCCGACAACCTGGTGGCCGGCGATTCCGGCGCGACCAACGACGTGTTCCGCAAGGACCTGGTGACCGGCGAGATCGTGCTGGTCTCGGTGGGCCCGGGGGGCGTGCGGGCCGACCAGAGCGTCCTGGGCGACCCGGCGGTGTCCTACGACGGCTCGCGGGTGGCGTACATGTCGGGCACCGCCCGGAACCTGTTCGCGGGGGACGTGAGCAACGCCAGCGACGTGGTGCTGCGGGACATCGCGGAGGGCACCTCGACGCTGGTGAGCGTGAACTCCGACGAGGTCCAGGCCAACGGCACCACCGAGCGCCCCACCATCAGCGCCGACGGGCGCGTGGTGGCGTTCGAGGCCAACCAGGACTCCACCAACCTGTTCCCGGGCGACCTCAACGCCGCCAACGACATCGTGGTGCGCAACCTGGCGACGGGGACCACGGTGGCGGCATCGGTGGCCACCAACGGCACCGCGCTCGGGGCGAGCAAGCCGCAGATCTCCGGTGACGGCCGCTTCGTGGTGTTCGACACCGGCGCCCAGCTGGACCCCGCGGTGGACACCAACATGGCGCAGGACGTCTACCGGCGCGACGTGGTGGGCGGCGTCACCGCGCTGGTCTCCGCGCGGGACGGCCTCGACGCCGCGGCGGCCCAGGGCGGGAGCAACGCCGCGATCTCTGCCGACGGCGCGCGGGTGGCCTTCGAGTCCACGGCGACCGACCTGACGGCCTCGGACGCCAACAACGCCACCGCCGACGTGTACGTGCGCACCGTGGCCGCCCGCGCCACGGCGCGGGCCTCCGCCCGGTCCGACGGCGGGCAGGGCGCCAACGGCAGCGGCATCGCCGCGATCTCCGGCAACGGCGGGGTGGTGGCCTTCACCTACGACGACAACCTGGCGCAGCCGCTCGTCCCCGGTGACGCCAACGCCGCCGAGGACGTGTTCGCCAAGGAACTCACGGCGTCCGACGCCACGGCGCCCGCCCTGACGGTGACCGCCCCCGAGGCGGGACTCACCACCGCCGCGTCCCAGGTCACGGTCACCGGGACGCTCGCGGCGGACCCCTCCGGCATCGGCGCGCTCGTCGTGGGCGGCGACGCGCTGCCGCCGGTCGCCGGGCCGTTCTCGCACACCGTGCAGCTGGGCGCGCTGGGGACCTCCACGTCGATCACCGTCCGGGCGGTCGACGGCGCCGGCAACGTCAGCGAGATCACACGCGGTGTCACCCGGCGGGCCGCCGCGGCGACGCGGCCGCGGGCCACGGGCGTCTCCGCCCGCCGGTCGGGCCGGGTGATGGCCGTGCGCTTCCGGCTGTCCGGCCGGGCGCGGGTCCGCGTCGAGGTCCTGCGGATCGCGGCCACCCGCCCGCGGGTGCGGCTGGTGCGCGCCGCCACGCCCGTCACGCGCGTGCTGGCGGCCGGGACCAGGACCGTGCGGCTGCGGCTCGCCCCGGTCCCGCGCGGGGCGCGTTACCGGGTGCGGGTCACCGTGGTGGCGGCGGCGCCACTGCGCGTGAGCGCGGGTGGCGCCCCCGGCTGATCCGGGCCGGTCAGGCGGAGGTGCCGGACCGGGGAAGCGCGCGCGGGCGGGCGGCGTGCCGCATGTCCACCCGGCGGAACACCTGCAGGTCGATGGCGCCCGGCAGGAACACGTCCACCGAGAGGCGCACCGCGGCCCCGGAGGCCAGGTGCGTGGTTTCGACCAGCTCAACGGCGGCCACCGAGGATGTGACCCCCAGCTCCGCGCCCAGTTCCGTCTCGGGGCCCACCATGCGGCCGCGGATCTCGGTCTGCCCGTAGGCCACGGGGACGCCGGCGGCGATCAGCAGGTCCAGCACGGACTCGCCGCCACGCAGGCGGTCCCGCATGGTGTCGGCATCGGGCAGCGGGATGTCCGGGTGGATGTGGTCGGTGGAGCGCACGCGGGGCCGTCCGGCGGAGACGAGGGTGGTGCGGATGCACGGCGCGGGCGCGCCGGCGCCAACGCCGAGCACGCCGGCGATGTCGGCCATGAGCGGGGCGTCGGGCTCGATGCGGATCTCGCCCACGGCGAGGGGGCGGCCCTGCCGGGCGGCGGTGCGCGGGTACGACTCGAACACCTCGAGGGGGGACCTCGCGGACGAAGGTGCCGCTGCCCTGCCGGCGCATGATCACGCCGTCCTCCTCGAGCCGGTCCAGCGCGGCGATCACCGTGCTGCGGGCGACGCCCAGCATCTGGGCGAGCTCCACGTCGGCCGGAAGCCGGTCGCCCTGCCGGTGCTGGCGCTGCACGAGCCACTGACGCAGCTCGCGCTCCGCCGCATCGGTGCGCGGCGACGGCTTCCTGCGGACCCTGGTGAGGTCCGTGGTCGCCATGCTGCGACCTGCATCCCAATTGCTCATCGGCCTGGGCTCCTCGGAAGCGGCACTCGCCGCGCATGATTGATCTCGATCAGGATTGATATCACCCGATCATGATGATCGGCAAAGCCCGGCCGGGATTAATACGCGGGCATCAGGCCGATGCCGTCCGGTGTGCTTGGATGGACACGGTGGTCGCCTGGTCCACCGAGCGGGAGTGGAATCGCCACGACACGCCGGTCCGGGCGCTTGACCATCGAATGCGTACGCCGTACCCTCAGCGCGCTCCCGGGGATGGGGGACCACCCACTCCAGGACCAGGAGGACCAGGCGTGGAGGTGATGACGGCACCCCTGCGTTTCCAGTGTTCGATCCACGGTATGGCGGTCGTCATCGACGACGCCGCGTCCGCGTCGGGCTGGCTGCCCGCGCGCCCCGGCGACGACCTGCTGGAGTGCATCTCGCGGGTCGGCAGGGCCGACGCGCCGCGCGCCCTCGCCGACTGGCGCGATGAGCTGCGGGCCCGCGGTGCGGCGCGCACGAGCCTGCGGGTGCTGCTGTCCGGGGGGCGGCGCGGCACCCTCACCGTGACCGGGGTCGACGGCGGCGACCGCGCCGTCACCGTGGTGGCGTCGTTCGCCGGGCCCGACGCCGCCGCGGACGACGAGGCCGCGCTCGACGTGCGGGCGCTGCTGGAACGTCTCGACGCGGTCTACTACGAGCTCTCCCGCGACGAGGACGGCATCTGGTCGGCCAACTACGCCAGCCCGGCGTGGGAGGCGCTGCTGGGCCGCCCCATGCCGGAGGACCCGGTCGAGCGGTCCAACACCTGGATGGCGAGCATCCATCCCGAGGACGCACCGGCCGCCACGGCCCGCGCGCTGGACCACGCCCGGCGGCGGGCGCCGCTCGTCCACGAGTACCGCGTGGTCCGCGCGGACGGCGGTGTGCGCTGGGTCCGCGACCACGTCAACGGCTTCGGCGGCAGCGAACTCCGGCCCCGGGTGGTGGGCGTGACCATCGACATCACCGAGGGGCGCAGGCGGGATGAGCACCTCGCGCACATCCTGCGGGAGATCGCGACCGTGGTGGACGATCCCGGCGCGCGGGCGCTTCCGGACCCGCTCCGCGAGCGCCTGCGCGGGCTGCTGGAGGGACCGCCGGCCATCACCGGCCCCGTCCCCGCGGCAACCGCGGCCATGCACTTCTCCGTGCGGCTGGCGCCCGACGACACGTTGGAGTTCCATGGCGACGCCCCGGATCTGGCCGCATTCCTCGGCCGGGTCCCCGCCGCGGCCTCGGACGTCGTCCACCCGGACGACCTGGAGTCGGTGCTCCGTGAGGTGCGCGCCCTGGCCGCCGGGCCCGGCCAGGGCAGCCAGGTCTTCCGGGTCGTCCGGGCGGACGGCGCGGTGCGGTGGGTGCGCACCGCGTTCACGCTGCGCCCCGGGGACGAGCGGGTCCTCATCGGCTCCGCGCTCGACATCACCGCCGTCGCGGATCGCCCGAGGACCGGTCCGCCCCCGGTCGTGTACGAGGCGCACGTCGGCGCGGACGGGGAGTGGCGCAACGACTACCTGAGCCCGGCGGCCGTCGTGCTGTTCGGGGATGCGATCCCGTCGGACCCGCGGGAGCGGGCCCGGATGTTCGTGGAGCGGGTGCACCCGGAGGACCGGGCGGCGGCGGGCGCCGCCGCCGATGAGGCGATCGCCGGCGGCGGGCCGGGGCTGGCCGAGTTCCGGATCGTGCACCCGGAGGGGATGGTGCGCCGCGTGCGGTCGACCCTCACCCGGGTGGGCGCCGACCCCGTCCGCCTCACCGGCGTGCTCACCGACATCAGCGAGATGGGTCCGCGCCCCGGCTCGGCGGTCCCGGCGGCCGAGGCCGAGCGGCGGCTGCACTTCGCCGAGAGCCTCGAGGACGTGGTCATGGAGTTCGAGTGCTCCGGCCGGGACGTGGGGCTGCGGTACGTGGGCCCGTCGGCGAACCCGATCCTGGGGACGCCCGGGCTCGCTCCGGGGGAGCGCCGGGCCGAGGCCTGGCTCATGGCGATCCATCCGCTGGACCGCGCCGGGCTGCTGGAGGCGGTCCGTGCCGCCGCGGGAAGCGCCGAGGTCCGCCGGGGCGCGCACCGCATCGTGCGGACCGACGGCTCGGTCCGGTGGGTGCGCACCGTGCTGCGCGGCGGCCTCGAGCCGGCCAACCGCCGCCTGGTGGCCTGCGTGGCCACCGACATCTCGGACCTGGCGGGCGACCTCTCCACGGAGTCCGGCGCGTTCGGTGACCGCCTCGACCATCTGGTCGCGGCCGTCACCGACGGGATCTGGGAGATCGAGGTGCGCGATCCCGTCACGCGGGACGTGGAGTTCAGCTTCGTGAGCCGGCGGATGTGGGAGATCATCGGCCGGGCCGGCGGCAGCAACGAGGAGTTCGGTCCCGTGCTGGAGACGGCGATCCATCCCGAGGATCGCGCGCGGACCAGGGAACAGAGCGCCGCGCTGCTGAGCGGCAGCCTCGCCCCCGCGGAGCACCGCGTGGTGCTCCCGGACGGGGCGGTCCGGTGGGTCCGCTGGAGCCCCGCGGGAGCCCGCGAGGCGGACGGGGGGCAGTGGTACGCCGGGACCCTGCGGGACATCACCGACGAGCGCGAACCGCGACCGGCGCTGCCGGAGCTGACCGCGCGGCAGCGCGAGGTGCTCGACCACCTGGTGGCCGGCGCGAGCACCGAGGACATGGCGGCGGCCATGGGGATCCGGCCCGTCACGGTGTCGAACCACGTGGCGGCGCTGCTGCGCCGGCTCGGCGTGCGGTCGCGGCTCGAGGCGGTCGCGCTGGCGCGTGGCGCCGGGGGCACGCGGTCCTGAGGTTTCGCCCGCGGGACGAAAGCGGGTAATAATGCGGGCGGCCCGATGAAACGAGTTCGGCGTGCCTGAGAATCCCCGCTCCCTCACCGCACCCATCGAGACGCCCCGGGCCCGCCCGCAGCGGGGGCTCGCCATGGTCTGCGCCCTCGATGGACGCCGCCTCACCGTGCGCTCGATCGCGGCCGAGCCCGGGTGGCCGCTGCCGGTGCCGGCCGAGGGTGAGGACCTGCTGGCGTTCCTGCGGGCCGGGATCACCGACCCCTCGCTGGTGGACGCGCTGGCCTCGGCGGCCGAGCTGGGCAATCCGGGGATGGTGAGCCTGTACTTCACCGGTCACGCCGACGGGCACCGGGTGCGGTGGCTGCCGCTGCCCGGCGGCGAGATCTCCTGCCACATCGCGCCGCCGGCGCCCGCGTTCCGGGTGACCGAGCCGCCCGAGCCCCAGCGGGAGGCCGGGCAGGCGATCCCCGACCAGATGGTCTGGGGCGGCAGGATCGTGGACGGCAAGGTGATCCTGGAGTTCGTGACCGGCGGCTTCCCATCGATCCTGCGCTCCCGCTGGGACCCGCTGCGGCTCATGGACGAATGGCTTGCGGCCATCCATCCCGACGACCGCGAGCGGGCGCTCGCGCGGTTCGGCGAGGTCCGGCCGGACTCGCCGCCGCGCAGCAGCGAGTACCGCGTGCTGCGACCGGACGGCACCCTGCGCTGGGTGCGCTCCACCGTGGCGCCGTTCGCCGGGGTCTATCCCGACCTTGGGGTGTGGGCGATCATCACCGACATCACCGAGGAACGGGCGACGCGGCAGGAGCTCGAGCACCTGCTCGAGATGGTCCGGGACCTGGTCATCGAGATCGGCTGGGACACGTCCGGGGCGTGGTTCGTGCGGTCCCTGAGCCCGTCGGCCGCCGGGCTGCTGGGCGTGGAGCGCGCCGGGCCCGCCGAGGTGGGCGCCGAGTTCGAGCGGCGGCTGCACCCGGACGACCTCCCCCTGCTGGACGGCGCCCTGCGGCGGCTGCGCGCCGGCGCCAGCAGCGAGCGGGTGGCGCTGCGGCTCACCACCGCCTCGGGCAACGTCGTGCGGCTGGAGGGCACGCTGGTGACCGCGAGGGACGCCGGCGCCGGGCCACGGGTGCTCGGCATGCTCTCGGACGTCACCGAGCGTCGCGCGGCCGAGGCGCGCCTGCGTCGCATCGCCGAGGTCATCGAGCCCGTGCTGTGCGAGGCCGAGATGCTGCCCGACGGCAGGTGGTCCTTCCCGTACATGTCGCCGTCCGCGGCGCTGCTCATCGGCGCACCGTTGCCCGCCGATCCGCTCGAGGCGGCGGCGGTCTTCCTGGGCGGCGTCCACGTGGACGACGTGCCGCAGGTCACCGCGGCGGCCGAGCGTGTCCTCCGGGATGGCGGGAGCGCCGTGGTGGACTACCGGCACGTCCGGGCCGACGGTGAGATCCGGCGGGTGCGGTCGACGATGGCGCGGTTCATCGGGGACGACGGCCGCCCGCGGATCGCAGGGGTCACGACGGACCTCACCGACCAGTGGGAGGCGCAGGAGTCCGCGCAGCGGGTGCTCGCCTCGGTGGGAGCGATCACGCTCGAGATCGAGGTCCTCCGGGACGGCCGGTGGTCGATCGAACGGGCAGGGCCCGAGCTGGAGCGGCTCGTGGGACGGCCGCTGCCCGACGATCCCGTGCAGGCGGGCGGCGTGCTGTTCCGGGCGATCCACCCGGACGACCGCCCCCGGGTGGTGCTGATGCGCGATCAGCTCCGCACGGTCAGCTCCGTGACCGACGATTTCCGCGTCGTCCACCCCGGCGGGGAGGTGCGGTGGGTGCGGGTCACCGTCGCCCAGGGGACGCCCACACGGCGCCACGTGATCCTCCTCGACATCACCGGCGAGCGCTCGGCGGGCGACCGGCTGCGCCGGGTCCTCGACAGCCTGGACGAGGTCATCGTGGAGGGCGAGGTGGGCGAGGACGACCGCTGGCACGCGACCTACGCGAGCCCCCCGGTCGACCGGCTGCTCGCCTGCGCGCTGCCGGACGATCCGGCCGCCCGTGCCCGCGCGCTGGAGGACGCCGTGCACCCGGCCGACCGGCCGGTGCTGGCGCGGGAGCTGCGCGCGCTGTCGCGCCGCGGTGGCGGCGGGGCGGTGACGGTCCGCATCATCCGGGCCGACGGGGAGGTCCGGTGGATCCGGGCCAACATGGCCCGGCGCGACGCGCCGCCGGGCCGGCCCGCGCTGGCCGGCGTGGTGGCCGACGTGACCGAGCTCCTGCAGACCGGCCAGGCGCTGCTGCGGGCCGAGCGCGGGCTCAACCGGCTGGTCTCGGGGGCGAACGCGATCGCCTACGAGGCGCGGCTGGTCGACGGCGAGTGGGTGCTGGTCCACATCGGCCCGAATGCGGGTCCCCTGCTGGGGGTCGAGATGCCGGCCGATCCGGTCGCGCGGACCCGCGTGTGGCTCGACCACATGGAGGACGAGGACCGAGCGGCGCTGCTGGAGGCGTTCGCCGGCGTGCGGTCCGGCGGCGGCGCGGCGTCCCTGGAGTTCCGCGTGCGGGGCGCCCACGGCCAGACCCGGCTGCGGGCCGGCGTCGCCCGCATCGCCCCGGACCTGGTGGGCGGTGTGATCGCCGATGTGTCCGAGGTCATGGACGCCGACGACGCCCTGCGCACCGCTCAGGCACGGCTCATGCGCGTGATCGCGGCGATGGGTGAGGCCGTCTACGAGGTGCGCGTCACCAAGGACGGCCGTCCAAAGCTCACCTACGCGAGCCCGCAGCTGTGGCGCCTGTACGGGGTGGACGGTCCGCAGGACCGCGACCCGCTCGAGCTCGTGCATCCGGACGACCGCGACCTGGTGGCGACCCGGCTCATGCGCACGCTCGAGGGGGTGCCGCTGGCGATCGACTACCGGGTGGTGTGGCCCGACGGGCAGATCCGCTGGGTCCGGGCCACGGGACGCCCGCGGCTGCAGGCGGACGGCAGCGTCCTGGTGGCCGGCACCAAGAGCGACGTCACCGACGAGCGGGCGTCCGCCGTGGACGCGCCCTCGCCCCGCGTGAAGGGCGATCCGGCCGCGTCGCGGCTCACCGGCCGGCAGATGGCGGTGCTGGAACTGCTGGCCGAGGGCGCCGGCACGGATGAGATCGCGGTCCGGCTGCAGATCACCCGCACGACGGTCGCGAACCACGTGGCGGCGATCCTGCGGCGCCTGGGTGCACGGTCACGGCTCGAGGCCGTCCACGTCGCGCGCCGCGAGGGCCTGCTCAGCGACGACTGACGGCGATGGGCGGCGGGACGCCGCCCGGCTCGCGACGGCCCCACGATGCCGTGTCCGCCGGTGCGGCCCTGATGCCCTCGGCGCTGAACGCCACGGGCATCGGTCACGAACCGACGGTCCACGCACCGCCGCGGTCGGACGGCGCCCCGTCATCACCATGCTGGCGTGCGGCGCGGCCGGGGGCATCGGTGTTGCACCGCGTCGGGCTCCGGGCGGGCGCGGATGGCGCCCGTCCGGTCAGGCGTCGCCCTCGCGCTCCCGCAGGTAGCGCTCCAGCTCCTCCGCCAGCTCGTCGCCGGACGGCAGGTCGGCCTCGCGGGGCGGGTCGGACTGGTCGGCCGCGGCCTCCAGCTGCCGAACCAGGTCGGTGAGCCGGGAGTCGTCGCGGACCGCCCGGTCGACCTGCCGCTCGAAGGCGGCCGCCGATGCGCGCAGCGGGGCGGTGTCGACGCCGACGCCGGTGACCGCGGTGAAGGTCTCGGCCAGGCTCAGGGCGGCCTTCGCGTTCGGCACGCCGGCGGCGTAGTGCGCGGCCGGGGCCCACAGCGAGGTGGCCCGCAGGCCCCTGGCGGCGGCGATGTGGTGCAGCACCCCCACGATGCCCGTCGGCCCGCGGTACGAGGGGTCGCGCAGCGACAGGCGGCGCGCCAGGTCGGGATCGGTGGACATCCCCGTCAGGCGGGCCGCGCGGGTGTGCGGGACGTCGGCGAGGAACGCGCCGAGGGTCACCACGGTCGCCGCGCCCAGCGCGGTGAGCTCGTCCAGCAGCGCGGTGCTCCGGGCCGGTCACCACGAGCAGGTCGCGCGCGCCGCCGCGGGCCACCTGCACCTCGATCTCCGGCCACCGCAGCTCGTGCTGCGGGGTCGTCAGGTCGATGTGTGGCCGGGTGGCCTGCAGGTCGAAGTAGTCCTCGGGGTCCACGGCGCCCGCCCGGGTGGCGTCCAGGGCCCCGGCGATCGCCGCGGCCGCGGTGGACGCCGCCGCGCCCGCGTCGTTCCAGCCGCGGAACGCGGCCACCAGCACGGGGTCCCGCAGGTCCTGCGGCAGGTGGTCCCAGATGATCGCGCTCATGCGGCCAAGCCTACGGCGTCGGCGCCCCGCCGGGCCGTCAGGCCGCCGCTCCCATGGCCAGCAGCGCGGCCCCGAGCATCCCCGCCTCGGGCCCGAACCGGGCCGGCACGATGCGCGCGCCGGCGTGCGGTGGCAGAGCGCGCCGCCGGTACTCGGCCTCGGCGTGGTCCAGCAGCAGCGGCCCGGCCGCGGCCATCCCGCCGCCCAGCACGAACACCTCGGGGTTGAACACGTTCGCGAGTGCGGACATGCCCACGCCCAGCGCCCAGCCGGCCTCGGCCAGCAGGCGGGCCGCCACCGGATCGCCGGCCTGGGCCACCTCGGTGACCGTGCGCGCGTCGGCGCCCCGGTCGCGCATGGCGCGTGCGAGCGGGCCGTCGGGGTGGTCCACCGCGGCGGCCTGCGCGGCCAGCGCGACTGCGGTCCCGCTGGCGTACGCCTCCAGGCAGCCGCGGCCCGGGCAACTGCCCGGACAGGGCGGCCCGTGGGCGTCGACCACCACGTGGCCCAGCTCGGCGCCCATGCCCGTGCCGCCGTGGAAGAGCTCGCCCCCGAGGATCGCGCCGCCCCCCACGCCCGTGCCGAGCGTGAGGATGACCGCGGTGTCCGCATCCCGGGCGGCGCCCGCGCGGTGCTCGGCCAGCGCGGCGACGTTCGCGTCGTTGTCGACCACCACCCGCCGGCCGGTGCGCCGGCCGAGCTCGTCGGCGAGGACGACGCCCTCCAGGTCCAGGTTCACGCTCATCGCGATGCGGCCGCTGGGGCGCTCGACCATGGACGGCACGCCCACGCCGATGGCGCGGACCGGTGCGGTGGCGCGCATCGCCATGCCGCCGACCACGGCGGTGAGCGTCTCGTGGCGAGCCGGGCCTCGTCGATCACGTTGAGCGCGTCGTCGGTGAGGACCGCCGCGATCTTGGTGCCGCCGATGTCGATGCCGATGAACATGCCCGCCGCCTCCCGGCCCGCTGGGGCGACAGGATAGGGCCTCACGCGGGCGGGGCGGACGCGGCCTCGGCGATCCTGCGCAGCATTCCCGGGAACACGAACTGGTGGAACGGCGCCACCATGTGCCAGTACAGGCGGCCCGCGATCCCGTTCGGCTCGAAGAAGGCGGTCTGGCGGATGACCGAGCCCGTCCCGTCGGGCTCCACGCGGAACTGCAGCCAGGCCGTGCCGGGCAGCTTCATCTCGGCCACCAGCCGCAGCAGGCGGTCCTGCTCGACGGCCTCGACGCGCCAGAAGTCGACGGTGTCACCGGGAACCAGGTCCACGGGGTGCCGCCGTCCCCTGCGGGTGCCGACCCCGCCGACCAGGAGGTCGGCGAACCCCCGGACGTCCCACAGGAACTCGCCGTAGTACCAGCCGGTGCGCCCGCCGATCCGCTGGATCGGGGCGAACGCCTGCTGCGGCGACACCTCCAGCCGGACCCACCGGGAGTCCACCAGCTGCTTCTTGAGCGGGGTGGCCGCCGCCCGGCGCCAGCGGCCGCCCGATGAGGCCGCGTCCGACCAGCGGGTGGGCGCCTCGTCGCGGTCGGCGATGGCCTGGGCCACGGCCTCCCGCACGCCGCGGGGCCTGATGTCGGGGAAGTCCCGGAGGGCGCTCGTGTCGTGGACGATGGTCTCGTTGCGCAGCCCGTCGATCATCTTCCGGGCCACGCGGGCGTACACCGGCGTCACCAGGCCCAGCCACAGGCTCGACAGGCGGGGGCTCAGCACCGGCACCCGCAGGACCCGGAAGGTGAGGCCCCGCTGCCGGGCGTACTCGGACATGATCGCCTCGTACGAGAGGCGGTCCGGTCCGCCGATCTCGTAGGTGGCGTTCGCCGGCGCCGGGAGCGCGGCGGCGGCCATGAGGTAGGCGATGACGTCGTCGATGGCGATGGGCTGCGTGAGCGTCCCCACCCACCTCGGGGTGACCATCATGGGCAGCTGCTTCACCAGGGCGCGCATGACCTCGAAGGACAGGCTCCCCGAGCCGATGACGATGCCGGCCCGCAGCTCCACCACGGGGAGGCCGGTCGAGCGCAGCACCCGGCCCACCTCGTGCCGGCTGGCGAGATGGTCGCTCAGGTCGCCGCCGCTCCCCAGCCCGCCCAGGTAGACGATGCGCCGCACGCCGGCCTCCAGGGCGGCCTTGGCGAAGTTCTGCGCGGCGATGCGGTCGTCGTCGGCGAACGCGCCGCGCGAGCCCATGGAGTGGACCAGGTAGAAGGCCACGTCCGTGCCGCGCATCGCGTCCGCCAGCCCGTCGGGCGCCAGCAGGTCCGCCGAGACCACCTCGGTGTCCGGGCCCACGCGTCCGGTGAGCGACTCCGGCCGCCGGGTGAGGCACCGCACGGGCATGCCGCGCGCTTCGAGCTCGGTCAGGAGGCGCCCACCCACGTAGCCGGTGGGGCCGGTCAGCAGCACGCGCCCGGTCACCCGTCGAGAGTAGCGCGTCCTGGCCGTCCCGCCAGACGCACCCGCGGCGTCATCCGAGCCGGGCGGCCAGCGCGCGCAGCCGCGCCGACGGCGGGGCGAAGCGGTCGTCGGTGATCCACAGGCCGCCGATCGCCAGGGCCGCACCCAGCAGGGCGGCGGTGAAGGCGAACGGGTTGGGTCGGTCCACCTCGAAGAACTCGCTCGCCGGTGCCCAGCTCAGGGCCATGGCGTAGGCCACCAGCATGAGGCCGCACAGCAGCGAGACCCACCGCAGCCGGCGGGCGCTCGCCCCCTGGCCCTCCAGGATCAGCACGAAGTAGAGGCCGATGAGGATGAGGGTGGTCACCGCGACGGTCCGTGCCTCGGTGAGGCTGGTCTCGAGCACGTTCAGGGCGATCAGGAACCCGGCCACCACCCCCAGGCCGGCGGCGACCCCCGCGGGCACGGCGAACCGCGCGACGTCACGCATGAAGCGGTCGCTGCGCCATGGCCCCTCCGACGGCGCCAGGGCGAGCACGAACGCCGGGATCCCGATGGTGAGCGCCGAGGCGAGCGTGAGGTGGCGGGGCAGGAAGGGGTAGGTCGTGGGGCTGAGGCCGATCGTGAGGATCAGGAACGCCGCGAGCACCGACTTCGCCACGAAGAGCTTGGCGACCCGCTGCAGGTTGCGCAGCACGGTGCGGCCCTCACCGATCATGGGCGGGATGGACTCGAAGCCGCCGCGCACCAGCACCAGGTCGGCGACCGTGCGGGCCATGTCGGCGGCCGACGCCGGGGTGATCGACACGCGGGCGGCCTTGAGGGCCGGCACGTCGTTGACCCCGTCGCCCATCATCGCCACCGAGTGGCCGTCCTGGCCCAGCGCCTCGACGATGCGCCGCTTCTCCTGCGGCGGGGTGCGGCCCACCACGCCGGCCTCCATGACCGCGGCGCGCAGCTCGTACGCGCCCTCCGGCAGGTGGCGCCCGTCCAGCGGGATGTCGCCCACCGGGATGCCGCTGTCCCGGGCGATGGCCCGGACGGTGGCGGGATCGTCGCCGGAGATCACCACCGGGCGCACGCCCTCGCCCCGCAGGAAGGCGATGGCCTCGGGCACCGCCGCGCGCAGGCGCTCGGCGATGACCAGCAGCCCCAGCGGCTCGGCGCCCGCCGGAGGGGCGCCGTCCGGCCCGGGATCGCCGAGCGGCCCGGCGGTCTCGGCCAGCGCGAGCACCCGACGGCCGGCGGCGGCCTCCCGGCCGGCGCGCTCGCGCAGGGCGACGGCGCCCGCGGGCAGCACCACGTCCGGCGCCCCCAGCACCAGGGTGCGCCCGCCCACCCGCAGCCCGCTCCACATGCGGCGCGAGGAGAACGCCACGACGTGCTCCGGCGCCGCGGGCTCCGCCGGAAACGCCTCGCCGATGGCCACCACCACCGGGTCGGCGTCGCCGGAGGACGCCGCGTACCTGCCGGCGGCCGCGGCGAGGGCCTCCGGGGCGACGCCGTCGGCGGGGACGGTGTCCACCAGCCGCAGGGCGTCCTGTCCAGGCACAGCACGTCCGCGGAGCTCAGGGACTCGATGGCCGACAGCTGCTGGGCCAGGGCGCCGCGCCGCGACATGCGCAGGGTCGAGACCGCGTAGGCCAGGCTGGTGAGCAGGATGAGCCCCTCGGGGACGAGGGTGACCACCCCGGCGGTCGCCTCGGCGACCGCCTCGTGGGCCGGGAGGTCCTGTCGCAGCAGGGCGACGGCGAACGCCAGACCCAGCGGGACCATGATGGCCACCAGCACCATCAGCAGCCGGTTCACCTGCGCCTGCAGCGGGGAGATGGCGTGCCGGAACTCCCGGGCCTCGCCGGCGATGCGCTGCGCGTAGCTGTCGGCGCCCACGGCCTCGGCCAGGTAGGTGCCGGAGCCCTCGGCCACGAAGCACCCGGCGCGGATCTCATCGCCGGCCGCGCGCGGGACCGGCAGCGACTCGCCGGTGAGCGCCGACTCGTCCAGCGCCAGCCCGTCGGTGGCCGCGACCCTCCCGTCGGCGACGATCTGGTCACCGGCGCCGACCGCGAGCAGGTCGCCGGGCACGACCTCGCCCACCGGGATCCGGCGCCGCGCGCCGTCGCGGACCACGGTGGCGACCGGGGTGACCAGGGCGGCGAGGCGGTCCAGGGCGCGCTTGGAGCGCAGCTCCTGGAGGATTCCGATGCCGGAGTTGCCCACGAGGACGGCCACGAACAGGGCGTCGCGCCAGTCGCCGGCGACCAGCGTGAGCGTGCCGAACACGGCCAGCACGAGGTTGAACAGCGTGAGCGTGTTCGCCCGCACGATGCTGCGCGTGCTGCGGCTGGTGGCCGGGGGTTCCGGCGGCCCGCCGCGGGCGGCCAGCCGCCGCGCGGCCTCCTGCTCGGTCAGGCCGCGCCCGTCTGTGATCGTCGTCTCCACCGCTCCGATCGTCGCACGTGGCGCCGGACGGCGGACCGGCCGGTGGTCATCAGGAAAACCGACGAATTATGCGGTTGCGCGGCGGCCGCGGTTGAGATGTAAGGGGAATGTGAAAGGGTCGCGGCGCCGCGGGCCGGGATGCCCGGGGCGGCGGCCCGGAGGGTCGCCAACCGGGGAGGGGAGCGAGCGATGTCCGTCACGCGGATGGATGGTCTGCGCGCGGGGACGGCCGCGGGGACGGCCGTGGGGCCGGAGCCGCCCGAGGCCGCATGGGAGGCGTTCCGCCGTGCGGCGGAGTCGGCCCCCGCGTACCGGGAGGTGCTCCGAGCGGCGGGGATCGACCCCGCCTCCGAGCGGGACTGGGACGCCGTCCCGGTGCTCTCCCGCCGGACGGTCTTCGCCCGGGGTGCGGCCGGCTGGCTCGCCCACGGCGGCATCACCGACGCGGTGGAGATCGTGTGCTCCAGCGGGCAGTCCGGGCCGCCGTTCGCGATGGGCCTGTCGGGGGCGGGGGCGGCGGACCGCATGCGCGAGCGGGTGGACGGGCTCCTCACCGCGCTCGGCGCCGGCCCGGGCAGCCCGTCGCTGCTGGTGAACGCGCTGCCGATGGGCATCTCGGTGCCCAGCGACCTGGCGACGTGCGCCACGCCGTCGGTGCATCCGGAGATGGCCCTGCACGTGCTCACCTGCCTCGCGCCGGCCTTCGACCGCGTGCTGCTGGTGGCCGAGCCGCTCTTCCTGGCCGAGCTGGCCCGCCGCTGGGCGGCGCACGGCCCCGTGCATCCCGAGACCTGGATCGTCACGGGCGGCGAGCCGGTGGCCGAGGCGTGGCGCGGCCACGTGTGCCGGCTGCTGGGCTTGGACGTCCACCGCGTCACGATCTCCATGGGCGCCGCGGAGGTGGGCCTCCACCTGCTGCACGAGGTGCCCGAGCTCGCCCTGGCCCGGTCGATCGCGGCGGCCGACCCCGTGGGGGCGGCGCGGGGCACCTGGGGCGAACTGTGCGACGGGGCGTACGTGCCGGCCCTGCTCACGTACGACCCCTCGCGCCTGCACGTGGAGACCCGCCCGGACGCCACGGGGATCCCGCGGCTGCTGGTGACCACCCTGGAGGACGTGCCGCTGCCGCTCATCCGCTACGACCTGGGCGACGTGGCGATGGTGCTCGGCGACGACGCGAGCGCGGCGCTGGCGGCGCGCACCGGCGTGCCGCTGCCCGCGCCGCTGGTGGCGCTCGCCGGCCGGGGCGCCCACCTGCGCACCGCATCCGGAGCGCGCGTGCGGCCCGAGGCGGTGCGCGAGCGGCTGTTCGGGGACGCCCGCCTGGCCGGGGACCTCACGGGCCGCTTCCGGCTGCGGGCCACGGATGCCGGCGAGGTGCTGGAGTGCCACCTGGAGGCGCGCGAGCGCACCGCGCCCGGACCGGGGGTGGAGGCGGCGCTGGGGGACCTCGAGCGGTGGCTGTGGGAGCTGGGCGGCGTGCCCACCCGGGTGGTCCGTCACGGCGCGGGCGCGTACCCGTACCACCCCGAGGGCGACTGGACCCACAAGGCCCGCTATCTCGACCCCGACTGACGGTGGTGCTCTCGGACCAGCTGGCCGAGATCGACCAGGCCATGGCGCTGGTCCACGACGGCTTCGTGGAGTCGGGGTTCATGGAGCCCGAGGCGTCGGGACGGCGGGCGATCCCGCACTATCTGACGCCCGGGACGTTCTTCGCGCTGGCGTTCCTGGGCGGCGTGCCCATCGGCGCCATGTCGGTGATCCCCGACGGTCCGTGGGGGCTCCCGTCGCACCACACCTTCGCCGAGGAGTTCGCGGCTGCGGCGCAGATGGGCCCGACGGTGGAGGTGGGGTCCCTGGTCGTCGCCGCCGGGCACCGCTCGATGACGCGCCAGGTGTTCATGCACCAGGTGGCCGGGGTGATCCGCGTGCTCACCGCGCGGGGCGACAACCCGGTGCCGGTGATCACCGTGGCGCCCGAGCAGGAGCGCTTCTACACGGCGGTCTTCGGCCTGGCCAGGGTCGGGATCGAGCGCCCGCTCTACGGTGCGCCCGCGGTGGCGCTGGCCGGCACCATCGAGCGGGTCGCCGAGCACGTCTTCTCCGGGCAGACGATGGCACGACGGACCATGGCGGGACTCATCTCGGACCCGGCGCCCCCGTGGTTGCGCAACCGCCTGGCGGACCGCAGCCCCGACCCGGTGCCGCTCCCGTCCTGGCTGGTCCCGGTGCGCGAGGCGGTCGGACGCGGCGGCGCCTCCACCCTCCGCTCAGGCGCCGCCGAGCCCGCCTGAGGCCATCCGCGGCCCCGGCTCCGCGTCGTCGCCGGCGGCCCGCACGCGCTGGACGGCGGGGCGGATGCGGGGCACGAGGCCGGGCGCCACGGCGCCGAGCGTCGCCGAGAGGTCCGATGCGGGGCGCTTGAACAGGTACCCCTGCCCGAGCTCCACGCCGATGTCGCGCAGCACCTCCAGCTCGGCGAGCGTCTCCACGCCCTCGGAGACCAGCGTCGCGTCCATCTCCCGGCTGAAGGCCACCATCGACCGCACCAGTGCCTGCTTGGCGGGGTCGGAGTCGATGTCCTGGACGATGGAGCGGTCGAGCTTGGCGTAGTCGGGGACCAGCCGCATGAGGTGGCGCAGGGTGGAGTGGCCGGCGCCCAGGTCGTCCACCGCCACCAGCGCGCCGCGGAGCCGGAGGTTGGCCAGGCGGTCCGCCAGCTGGCCGTAGTCCTGCACCTGCTCGTGCTCGGTGATCTCGATGAGCAGCCAGTCGAGCGATCCGGGCGGCATCAGCTCGTCGATCGAGCCGCTCAGGATGAGCTGCGGGCTGGCGTTGAGGGAGAGGTACGTGCCGGCGGGGACCTCCTCGCGCCGCGCGACGGCGCGCCGCAGGCACTCCAGCTCCAGCTCCAGGCCGAGGCCCACCTGATGGGCTTCGCCGATCCACTGGTCCGGGCCGCGGCGCGGCTCCACCTCGAACCGAGACAGCGCCTCGTGGCCCACGATGCGGAGGGTGTCCATCCGCACGATGGGCTGGAAGACGGGCCGCAGCGCGTCGGGGTCCTCGATGATCTGGGCGATCCGCTCCCGCCGGGTCCGGAAGGACGCCGAGTAGGAGCCCTCGGCGACGGCGCCGTCCAACAGGCCACGGTCGAACGCGACCACGTCGCGGCCGTTCAGGGAGGCCGCCTCCAGCGCCTCCTCGACGGCCGCCTCGATGTTTGCCGCGGTGGTGGCGTCCGCCGGGCTCAGGACGATCGCCCCGCGCGCCGGCAGGCCCGCCTCGTTGCGGCCCGCGGCGGCCACCGCGACGGCCGCCCAGTCACGTGCCTGGGCGGCGTCGGCGACGCGCCCCACCCAGCAGAAGCGGTCGGGGCCCACCCGGCCCCACACGCCGGGCCCCAGCGGCGCGCGCACGCACGCCTCGGCCACCTCCGCCAGGAGCGCGTCCCCGGCGGAGAAGCCGTGGGCCGCGTTCCAGCCGCCGAACCCGTTGAGGTCCACCACGATCACGCCCACCGGTTCGCGGACGCTCGAGCCGGCGACGATGCCGGCCAGGTGGCGGTGCATGGCGCGGGCGTCGTGCAGGCCGGTGATGAGGTCCTCGTCGGTGCGCCCCTGGCGCCGCATCAGGGAGTGGACGCGCCAGGCCAGCACCGCGCCGATCAGCCACACGGCCGGCGCGACGGTCGCGGGCACCATGGCCGCGGCCGGCGCCGCCAGCGCGAGGCCCAGGACCGCGACGGCGCCGCTCACGCGCTCGCCCGCCAGCGCCACCTCGCGGGCGCGCAGCGGGCGCCCCGCGGAGAGGGCGAGCAGGCCGAACACGACGCAGTACAGGGACAGCGCCACCGGGGTCAGCTCGATCTGCCCCCGGGCGACGAGCGAGCTCACCGCGGCGTCGCCGACCGCAAGGGTGAGGAAGGCGGCGACCAGCCACGGGTACGCGCTGGCGCGCTCCAGCGAGGCGCGACGCACGGCGTTGTAGGCGGCGGCCACCAGCAGCAGGTCCAGGGCGACCGGCATGAGCAGCGCGGTGTTCTGGTCGGCGCCCAGCGGGCCGTACCAGAGCGTGCCGAGCACGACGACGCCGATGATCAGGAAGGCCGCGATCTCCATCGCCAGCGTCTCCGCGACCCGCCTGCGGGACTCGGCGACGACCGGCTGGCGCAGGAGCCACAGCGCGTGGAACCACGGGATGTAGGCGAGCAGGAACCCGGCCTGCGACCAGGCGGCCGGCTCGGTGACGTCGCCGCCGGTCGCCACGAAGGCGACGTAGGGGATCGCGCCCAGCGCCCAGATCGCGCATCCCCGCGCGAAGCAGGTCCAGACCCGCCGCTGGCGCCCCTCGAGGGCCCGGGCCGCCCGCAGCTGCACGACCGCGGCGAGGGTCGCGGCGATGGCGTGCACGACCACGACGGCGGCCGCCCCCGCCGCGAGGGAGATCAGTCCCGCGTTCAGCAGCGCCGCCGGGACGAGCACCCCCGCGACGCCTGCGAGCGTGAGCCAGGCCACGAGGCGCGGCCGTCCTTGCCATGATGCCTCCACAGAAGGTTTGTCGACGCACCGCATCGGCCGCTTGAGGCGGCGCGCGGTGAGGGCCCGTGGGGCTGCGTATCGGGATGAAACGACCTGTGGGCGACGTGACGGGGACCGCGGATCCGGACGCGGGCAGCGCAGGGGGCGACGCGGTCGCGGCCGCGCTGTGGCGGGACGCCCCGCTGGGCGTGCTCGAGCTCGACCTCCATGGCCGGTGCCGCGGGGTGAACCCGGCCTGGTCGGGCCTCACCGGGATGCCCGCCGACCGCTGCACCGGCGACGGCTGGATGCGCTGCGTCCACCCCGACGACCGCGCGCTCGCCCGCTCGGCGGTCGCGGCGGCCGCCGGGGGCGGACACGCGGGGCCGGTGCCGCTGCGCCTGGTGCTGCGCACCGGCGGGACGCGGTGGGCGGAGCTCACGGCCCGCCCGGCCGGTGACCCGCCCGCCGCGCCGGCGGCGGTGCTGGCCATGCTGGTGGACGTGACCGGCCGTGTGCGGCGCGAGGCCGAGCTGGCGGCCATCGCCGAGCACTCGCCGGACGCGGTCCTGCGGCTGGACGCCAACCGGCGGATCGTCTTCGCCAACGCCGCGCAGGCGCGCCTGGCGGGGTTCCCGCCGTCGGCGCACGCCGGGCGGACCGTGTGGGAGCTCGGGCTGCCCGAGGACCTCGTGGTCGTGCTCGACGCCGCCCTGGGCCGCGCGCTGCGCACCGGGGTGGGGGAGGACCTGGAGTTCCCGGTGCCCGTGGGCTCCGACAGCCGGTGGCTGCACGCGCGGGTGGTGCCGGAGGCCGACGGGGAGGGCGCGGTGCGCCACGTGCTGCTGGTCTCGCGCGACGTCACCGAGCGCCGGGAGGCCGAGGACGCCCTGCGCGCCCGCGACGCCATGCAGTCGGCGCTGGTCCGCGGCGTCTCACACGAGTTCCGCGCACCCCTGGCGGCGATCTCGGCGGCGGCCGGCGCCCTGGAGCGCGTGCCGGAGGCGGAGCGCCGGGAGCTCCTGCACGCGGTCACCGAGGAGACCGCGCGGCTGGAGCGGCTGGTGGCGAACCTGCTGGACCTGTCGCGGCTGGAGGGCGGCGCGCTGGTGCCGCGGCTCGACTGGTGCGCGGTGGACGACCTGGTGACCGGGGCGCGGCGGGCCTCCGGCCTGGCCTTCGGCCCGGGGGAGCTCGTGGTGGCGCTCGACGCCGAGCACCCGCTGGTGCAGGCCGATCAGGTGCTCACCGAGCGGATCCTGTCGAACCTGCTGCGCAACGCGGTGATCCACGGCGCGCCCCCGGTGCGCGTGACCTCCCGCGCCGGCGACGGCGTGGTGGAGCTCGCGGTGGAGGACGCCGGGGCCGGGCTGCCCCGCGAGCTGCGGTCCACGGCCTTCGCCCCGTTCGTGCAGGGTGAGGGGCGGCCGGGCATCGGCGTGGGCCTGGCGCTCTCGCGCGGGCTGGCCGAGGCGCAGGGCGGGACGCTGGTGGCCACGCCGAACCCCGGGGGCGGCGCGCGGTTCGTGCTCTCCCTGCCGCTGGTGCCGGTGCCGGAGGTCCCCGAGTGAACGGCCCGCCCCAGCGCGTGCTGGTGGTGGACGACGAGCCGCACATCCTGCGGGGGCTGTCGGCCAGCCTCAACGCGGCGGGCTACCACGTGACCGGCGCGGCCACCGCGCAGGAGGCCCTGCGCGCCGCCGCGCTGCGCACCCCGGACGTGGTGGTGCTGGACCTGCGGCTCCCGGACGGCTCCGGCCTGGACGTGTGCCGGCGCCTGCGGGAGTGGACGCAGGTGCCGGTGATCGTCGTGTCGGCGCACGACGCGGAGGAGGACAAGATCGCCGCGCTGGACGCCGGTGCCGACGACTACGTCACCAAGCCGTACGCCACGGGTGAGCTGCTGGCCCGGGTGCGGGCCGTCACGCGGCGGGCCGCGACGGCGCCGGGCTCCCAGCCGCAGGTGTCCTTCGGCGGGGTGGTGGTGGACCTCGCGCTGCGGTCCGTCACCCGCGACGGCGCCCCGGTGCGCCTGACCCCGCGCGAGTACGACCTGCTGGCGGAGCTCGCACGGCACGCCGGTCGGGTCATCACCCATCCCGCGCTCCTGCGGGCCGCGTGGGGGCCGGGCTACGAGCGGGAGACCCACTACCTGCGCGTCTACATGGCGCGACTGCGCGGCAAGCTCGAGGCGGACGCGTCCGACCCGCGCCACCTGGTGACCGAGGCCGGCGTGGGATACCGCCTCCAGCTCGACTGAGCCGGAGGGCGGGGAATCTGCCGAGGGGGCGGCATCGACGGATCGCTCCGGATGCCGCGGAGGCCGGTTCCCGCGCCCTCCCCCTCAGTCAGGCGCGGTGTGCGGACTCCTTGATCCCCCTCGTGGCACCCGGGAGGGTAGACCGGCGCGGCTCAACGCGGGGTCAATTCCGGGAGCCCCGGCATCAACAGCGCGTAAACGAGACCCCGCGGGTCATGCGGCGCTGGGACCCAGACCCCGTCGCGAGACCCGGCTCACGGCCTGGGAGATGCGCAGGCCGCCGGGCGAGGTGTGCTCGCGCGGGGCGGCGCGCAGGCGCTCGCCGACGATGCGGCTCACCGGGCGGGTGCGCAGCAGCCCGAACATGAGCCACGGCGCACGTTCCATCACGAGCTTCGCCGCCCAGGCCGACGCCGCGTGGGGCCCGAGCGCGCCGGCGAGCCGCCCGGGGTAGGCCGAGCAGTCGACGGCGGCGCCGTCCAGCAGCTCGCCCACCGTGCGCGCCGCGATGCGGCTGGAGGTGAACGCCTCGTACATGCCGTCGCCGCTGAACGGGTCGACCAGGCCGGCGGCGTCGCCCACCAGCACGGCGCGGTGCGTGGCGACGGGCGTGCCGGACCGGCGGATGGGCAGGCGGTGGCCGCGGATCTCGGTGAGGTCGTCGATGGTGATGCCGTGGACCTGGCAGATGCGGCGCAGGTGGTCGCGCATCCTGGGTCCCTCCTCCAGGTATCCGCCCACCCCGACGTTGACGTGGTCGCCCTTCGGGAAGATCCAGCCGTATCCGCCCGGCACCACGTCGAACTCCAGCAGGGCGGCGTCCTCGTAGCGGCCGTCGTCGAACCCGGCGGCACCCCGGGGCAGGTTCCCCTCCATCGCCACGGCGTAGGAGTGCTCGGCAACCCCGAGCGCCTTGCGGGTCACCCCGTTGCAGCCGTCGGCGCCCACCATGACCTCGGCGGCGATCGTGCCGGTGTCGGTGCGCACCTCCACGCCTTCGGTGCGGAGCGTGATGTCCCGCACCCGCGTCCCGTCGCGGAAGTCCACGCCCTTGGCCACGGCCTGCTCGGCGAGGAACAGGTCCAACCGCCGGCGCTGGGTCATGAGCACCATCGGGCCCTCGCCGTCCACGTGGCACACCGGCCCGCCGTACCCCAGGCGGACGTCCATGCGGGAGACCACCCGCTCCACCACCGGGTCGATGGCGAACGGCAGCACGCTCGCCCCGCGCAGGGTCACGCCGCCGCCGCAGGGCTTGTCGCGCGGGAACCGCGCGCGGTCGACCATGGCGGTAGGCGGCGGTGGAGCCCGCCGGGCCCGCTCCCACCACGATCACGTCGACGCGCTCCGCCACGCGCGGCAGTCTGCCAGCTTCGCCGCCGTGAGGTCGGGCGCGGGGCGGCCCGCCGGGGACGCTACCGTCGAGGCGTGGAGCCGTTCGGTCCGACACCGGGGTGCAACGAGCCCGCGCGGGTGGTGGAGACCCACGTCTCGGTGATCACGTTCATCGGAGACCGGGCCTACAAGGTCTGCAAGCCGGTCGACCTGGGGTTCCTGGACCACTCGACGCTGGAGGCCCGCGGAGCGGCCTGCCGGCGCGAGGTCGCGCTCAACCGGCGCCTGTCCCCGGACGTCTACCTGGGGGTCCTGGACGTGTCGGGGCCCGGCGGCGCCGTGTGCGAGCACATCGTGGCGATGCGGCGGATGCCGGCCGACCGCTGCCTCACGCGCCTGCTGGGAACGCCCGAGGGACCGGACGCCGTGCGGGCGGTCGCCCGGACGGTGGCGGCGTTCCACGCCACCGCCGCGCGATCGCCGCGGATCGACCAGGCGGGGTCCCGGGCGGCGCTGCTGGCCCTGTGGGAGCAGAGCATCGACCAGATGTCGCCGTTCGCCGGCGGCGTGCTGCCGCAGGACGAGTTCGCGGAGGTCGGCGGGCTGGCGCGCGCGTACCTCGCCGGGCGGGGCCCGCTGTTCGACGCCCGGCGGGCGTCGGGCCTGGTGCGCGACGGCCACGGCGACCTGCTGGCCGACGACGTGTTCGTGCTGGACGACGGGCCGCGCATCCTCGCGCTGCGGTGGGCCGACGTGCTGCTGGACATCGCGTTCCTGGCGATGGACCTGGAGTGGAAGGGGCACCCCGCGCTCGCCGACCGGCTGCTGGCCTGGTACCGCGAGTTCTCCTACGAGCACCACCCGGTCTCGCTGTGGCACCACTTCGTGGGGTACCGCGCCCACGTGCGCAGCAAGGTGGCCTGCGTGCGGGCGGCACAGGGCGACCCCGGCGCGGCGGCCGAGGCCGCGGGCCTGCACGCCCTCGCCGCCCGCCGCCTGCGGGCCGGGCGCGTGCGCCTGGTGATGGTGGGCGGTCCGCCGGGCTCGGGGAAGTCGACGCTGGCGGCGGCGCTCGCCGACCGCCTCGGCGCCGTTCACCTGTCCACGGACCACCTGCGCAAGGAGCTCGCCGGCCTCCCGCCGGACGCGGACGCCTCGGCGCCGCTGGGGCAGGGCCTGTACCGGCCCGAGCTGGTGCACCGTGTCTACACCGAGCTGCTGGACCGCGCGGCGCGGCTGCTGGGGATGGGCGAGCACGTGGTCCTGGACGCCTCGTGGGGGGAGGAGCAGGAACGGGCGCGCGGCCGGCACGTGGCCGAGGTCTGCGACGCGACGCTCACCGAGCTGCGCTGCGCTGCGCCGCCGGCGGTCCTCAGGGAACGTGCCGCGCTGCGCCGGGCCGGTGCCGCGGCCCACGCCTCGGACGCGTCGGAGGTGGTCGCGGCCGCCCTGTTCGCGGCGGCCGACCCCTGGCCGTCGGCGGTGCGGGTGGACACCGGCGGCGCCGGTCCGCAGGCCGCGCTCGCCCGCGCGGTGGAGGCGCTGGAGCGTGGGTGACGGGGCGCCGCGGCGCGGCGCCCCGTCGGTGGATCAGCCCGTGACGGCCGGCGCGGGACGCGCCGCGGGCAGCACGCGCACCGGGGTGCGGTCCTGCACCTGCCGCACCGCGGCCCCGGTCGCCGAGGCCCGCAGCGACACCGAGCGCGCGGCGCCCGTCGAGGTGGGCGCCAGGCGGAGCACGATGCGACGGCTCGCGCCCTTGCGGAGGTTCATCTTCGGGCCCACGATCACGCCGTTGCGCATCGTGAAGCCGGCCGGCATCGAGGTGACGGTCAGGCCGGCGGGCACCGGGATGCGCAGCCGGACGTTCGTCGCGGTCGCCGGCCCGAGGGACCGGATGGTGACCACGTAGTTCCCGGATGCCCCGGCGCGCAGGAACTCCGGGCCGTTGATGGTGATCGAGAGCCTCGCGCTCGTGGGCGCCGGCGTCGTGGGCGCCGGTGCGGCGGGGCCCTGCACCGCGGTGGCCACGGTGGTGCTGCGCGCGAGCAGCGACACGCCGCTGCTGACGCCGTTGTGGGCCACGGAGGCGCGGTTGGTGATCTGCGTGCCGGTCGCCGTCGCGGCGTTCACCGTCACGCGGAACACCGCGGTGGTGGAGGCGTTCACCGCCAGGGTGCCGCCGGCCGCACCGGTGGCGCCCGACCCGAGCCGCACGGTCACGCCGGACGCGGACGCGTCGCCGCGGTCGTCCGCCGAGGTGTCGGTGAACGTGGCCGCGCCGTCGCCCGCCGTGATCCTCACGGACCCGGGCACCAGCGTGGTGCCCGTGGGGATGGCGTCGGTGAGCACGACGCTGCCCGCCGCGTCCGTGCCGGTGTTGCTCACCGCGATGGTGTACTCGAGCGTGTCACCGGCCAGCAGCTGGCCGCCGTCGACGTCCGCGACCGACTTGCTCACCACCAGGCGGGGGGCGTACAGGTCGATCGCGCTGGTCACCACGCCCGGCAGGTAGGTCTCACCGCCGGTGGTGAGGCCGATCGTGGCCGAGGTGGCGCTGTTGGGGATGATGCCGTCCGCGGTGAAGACCGAGGCGTCGATGCCGAGGCTGTTGGCGTAGTCCGGGGACTTGGCGGTCGAGCGCGTTCCACGGTCGGCGAAGCTCGAGTTGAACATGTCGTTCGCCGGGTGCAGGGCATCGGACAGGCCCGTCCCGTTCAGGGTGAGGGTGTCGCCGGTCGACCCGCGATCACCGTCGTAGGCGATGACGCCGATCCGCGCGGTCACCGCTCCCGACGGCGGGGCCTGCATCCCCGTGACGGTGATGGTCTCCGACGGGTTGCCGCCGTCCACCGCGACGAGGCCGTCGAACACCGTCAGGTTGCGCGGCGGGGCGGCGTCGTCGCGATACACGACCACGAGACTCCATCCGCCGTACGTGTTCGTGCCGGTGCCGACCTGCACGTTCGCGACGGTGTAGGCGCCGTTCCCGGCCGCGCTGACCTGGGAGGTGACGTCCGCGAAGGCCTGGTACGAGTTGTCGGTCGAGTAGGCGCCGGTCTCGGCGCCCGTCACCGTGACGTACGCCCCGCCCGGCACCTGCAGCTTGACCGAGGTGCGTGCCGATGCGCTGGGCGCGGCGGCGCCGCCGCCGCCGGCGTCCAGGCGACCACCCCAGTAGAGGCCGGCGAACAGCACCTGCGCGTCGGCCGGCATCGCCAGGGTCGCGGAGCTCGAGTCGAAGGTCGAGCCGTCGGCGTCGATGTCGACGTGCTCCATGGTGAAGTCGTTGTTCCTGCCGTTCGCGCCGGCCAGCACCGAGGCGCATGAGCCCGCGGAGGCGGGGCACTTCAGCACGGTGTTGCCGACGATGGCGATGTCACCGGCGGCGTTGGTGGTGTAGCGGGCCGTGAAGGGCGTCACGGCCGACGCGGTGGCGGCGAGGCCGAGCAGCAGCGCCGCGGCACCCAGAAGGGTGCGCATGATGGGGGTGGGGGTACGCATTCACCCCGACTCGGCAGGAATACGGTCCCCCGGTATCCCCCGGAAGGGTGACGTGCCGGGCGCCAGGCGCCCGGCA